>Ga0073936_10003178_pt1 | contig 23797 bp, 20 predicted proteins | sample AliMusrvi5mmetaG_FD_87041 | JGI IMG/M metagenome (GOLD analysis project Ga0073936, IMG submission 87041) | Freshwater lake bacterial and archeal communities from Alinen Mustajarvi, Finland, to study Microbial Dark Matter (Phase II) - Alinen... | ecosystem: Environmental > Aquatic > Freshwater >... | reverse complement strand
GACGCCATCATCGTGACCGGCACGTATGAGGCGATCCCGCTCGACGAGGCGGATCGAGCCGTTGACCAGGTGCCCGTCCGGGCTCAGTCGCTGTTGTTTGGGAACGTGGTCGATGCGCTCAAGCTCGACCCGTCGCTCGATCTGCGGCAACGCTCGCCCGGTGGAACCCAGGCCGACCTGTCGATTCGCGGCTCTTCCACTGGCCAGACGCTGGTGTTGATCAATGGGATGCGGGTCAACGATGCCCAAACGGCGCACCACAATCTGAACCTCACGACGCCGCTCAACGAGGTGCAATCGGTCGAGATCCTGCGTGGCGCAGGCTCGTCGCTGTACGGCTCCGATGCGGTGGGCGGCGTGGTAAACATCGTCACAACCCCTCCGGAAAGCACCGAATTCCGCTTCCGGTCGGCAATCGGCAGCGCCGGCACGAATGCCGAAGGCGGCTCGCTCGCGGGCGTGCTGGGTCAACTCAGCGAACAACTCAGTTTCTCGCGCGATTTCTCCTCGGGCTTCCGTTTCGACCGCGACTATCGCGATCTCGGCTTCGGCTCGACCACGCTTTACAAGTGGGCGCCGGGCGCCACCGCGGTGGATCTGGGCTTCGCCGACCGGGACTTTGGAGCCGACCAGTTTTACGGCAATTACCCGTCCTGGGAGCGGACCAAGACCTGGAACGCGGACGTCCGGCAGAATCTGTGGGATCGAACCGAGGCGGAATTGGGCTATCGCCGCAACAGCGATCTGTTCGTGCTCTTCCGCGACCAACCGTGGATTTACACCAACCGCCACGTCACCGAAAGTTGGCAAGCGGCCGTTCGCCGGCGCGAACCACTGGGCGGTTCGGCCACGCTGTTCTACGGCGCGGAGGGCTTCGGCGACAGCATCGATTCCTCGAACCTGGGCCATCACGACCGCAGGCGCGCGGCGTCATACGTTTCACTCGACGTGAGGGTGTTGAAGCGCTTCTCGTTCTCCGCCGGAGTGCGCGACGAGGTGGTTCACGGGATGCCAGGAGAGATCTCGCCCTCGCTGGCGGTCGGCTACTGGGCCAGTTCGAAGTTGAAGTTCCGGGGCGGCGTCAGCCACGCCTTCCGGCTCCCGAGTTACACCGACCTGTACTATCACGACCCCGCCAACCGGGGTAATCCGAACCTGCGGCCGGAGCGCGCCTGGAGCTACGAAGGCGGAGCGGATTATCGCCTCACGGAGCGTATCCGGCTGCAGGCGACGTTGTTCAATCGGCGCGACCGCGACGTGATCGACTACGCGCGCTCGTCGCCAACCAGCATCTGGCAAGCGTTGAATGTGGACCGGCTGAACTTCACGGGTGTCGAAACCTCGGCGGCCCTGCGCCTGCATGAGTCGGTGCTCGACCTGAGCTACTCCGCACTGCACGGCTCGGGTCAGCCGGCAAACGATTTGCAGTCGCGCTACGCCTTCAATTACCCGTCTCACAGTGCGACGGCCGGCTGGACGGGCACGCTGCCCGGCCATATCGCGGCTCGCACGCGGGTGGGTGTGATGCAGCGCCTGGGCAAAAACGCCTACGCGGTCTGGGACGTGTATGCGGCGCGTTCGACGGGCCACTTGCGGCCATTCCTGCAACTAACCAACCTGACCAATGCCGATTACCAGGAAATCGCGGGGGTAGTGATGCCGGGCCGCATGGCGCTCGGCGGAGTCGAAATCGCGTGGCCGGGAAAGACGCGCTAGCCTGAAGGAGCTGCTGCACTCAGCCGGCCGATCCCAGCGTCTTCACCAGGAAGGCGTAGTCAAATGCGCTCTCGCGGTAACGCTCGTAGCGGCCAGACGCGCCGAAATGACCGGCGCCCAGGTTGGTCTTCAGCAGCACTGTTGCGTCCGGGTTCAGCGCCCGCAGCTTGGCCACCCACTTGGCGGGCTCCCAATAGCTGACGCGCGGGTCGTTCAGACCGGCCGTCACCAGCACCTGCGGGTACTGGGCCGGGCGCACGTTGTCGTAGGGTGAGTACGACCTGATGCGCTGGTAATGCTCCAACAGATCCGGGTTGCCCCACTCCTCGTACTCGCCAACCGTGAGCGGCAGCGTGGCGTCGGACATCGTGCTGAGCACATCCACGAACGGCACCTTCGCCACGGCCGCTCCGAACAGATCGGGGCGCAGGTTCAGCACCGCGCCGATCAGCAATCCGCCCGCGCTGCCGCCCATGATGCCCAGCCGCTTCGAGTTGGTGAAGCCCGCCTCGATCAGCACTTCCGCGGCTGCTATGAAATCTTGAAAGGTATTCTTTTTGTTCAACATGCGGCCGGCTTCGTGCCAGCTCTTGCCCAGATCGCCGCCGCCCCGGATGTGCGCGATGGCATAGACGAATCCGCGGTCCACCAGCGACAGCCGGACCTGCGAGAAGCTGGCGTCGATGCTGATTCCGTAGGAGCCGTAACCATAGAGCAACGCCGGATTCGAGCTATCCCGGCGCAACCCCTTGCGGTACAGCAGGGAGATGGGGATCGTCGTCCCGTCCGCCGACTGGGCCTCAATCCTTTCTGTCGCGTAGTTCTCCCGGTCGAAGCCGCCGAGGACGGCATCCCGCTTCACCACGCTCAGCCTGCGGCCGGCCATGTCGTAGTCGTAGGCCGTCTCCGGCGTGGTCAAAGAGGAGTAGGTCAAACGGAGCATGGGTGTGGCGTAGTCGCCCCCGGGCTCCGCCTCCACGGTGTAGACGGGATCGGGCAGTTGCACCAGGTGTTCCTCGCCGGTGCCGAATTCCCGGATGCGGACCTGCGGCAGGGCATTGAAGCGCTCGCTGATGACGAGAAAGCCCGAAAACGCGTCGACAGCTTCAATGGTGGCGTCGATCCGGGCCGCGATCTCCTCCCGCCAATTCGCTTTGGCGGAGTTCCCGACGGACGCCGAAACCAAACGGAAATTGGGCGCAGCGTCGCTGGTACGGATGTACCAGCGCCCGGCGTGATGGGCGACGTCCATTTCGACGCCCTGGACGCGTTCGACGATAGGCAGGAACGCGCCGGTGGGCTCGCCAGCCGGCAGAAAGCGCGTCTCCGAGGTCGTATGGCTGTGGATTTCAAGCAACAGATACGCACGGTCGCGGGTGCGGTCGATGTCCACTTCGAAGCGCTCGTCGGGTTCGTGATAGACCTCGACATCGCTCGGCGTGTCCGTGCCCAGTGTGTGACGAAACACCTTGTATGGGCGGCGGGCCTCGTCCAGAACGTTGTAGAACACGGTTCGGTTGTCGGCGGCCCACTCCAGCGAGTAGTAGGTGTTGGCGATGTGATCCGGCAGTAGTTCCCCGCTGCGGAGGTCTTTGAAGAAGACCGTGAAGTCCTCATCTCCCTCCGTGTCGATAGAGTATGCCAGAAGCGTGTGGTCGGGGCTGGGAGCGAAGACGCCGAGTTGGAAGTAGGCGAAGCCAGCGGCCGCCTGGTTCGCGTCCAGCAGGATCACTTCACCGTCGCCGTCCGCGGCCGCGACGGCTGGACCGGCCGGCTGGTCACCGGCGTCCAGCCGGTCGAAACCCGCTGGTTTGCGGCAATAGATGCGGTACTGCGCTCCGGCGGCGGTCCGGCTGTAGTACAACCAGTCACCGCTGCGCAGCGGGGCGGACGAATCGGTTTCCTGGATGCGGCCGACCATTTCGCGGTAGATCTGCTCCTGCAGCGGTGCGGTGTCCGCCATCCACTCCGCGGTCCAGGCATTCTCGGCTTCCAGGTGCGCGCGCACCTCCGGGTTCTCCTTGTCGCGAAGCCAGAAGTAATCGTCTACGCGCGCTTCGCCGTGCTGGGTGATGACGTGCGGGTGAACCGCCGCGACGGGGGGATGGGTCTGCTTGCCGGCCATTGTTCCTATTGTCTACGGTCTGGTAAACGGCGCGGCTGGCAGCAAGCCCTGGGGAGTGCCACCAATCTACGCGCCAAACGCGTTGGAACCTTGCTTAGCGGCAACTTCGTCCATACAATCGAGGAACATAATTTCCTGGAGAAGTCGATAATGACTCCCATTGGAAACGATACCGGCCCAGTCGCCGCGAACAGGAAGAGGAGGCAGCATGAACATCATAGGCGGCCGCCAGTTCGTAGAGATACCGGGGGAACGGACGCATGAACTCCCTCCGCTGCTGATCCGCCCGGCGAGGGAAGCGAATCAGTTGGAGCGGGCCATGCAGATGGCGAGTCACGTGGTGGAGAGCGAAGAGATGCTACCTCCGCCGGTGATCGAAATCGCTGAGATTTCCGAAATGCTGGAGCAGCGCAAGCTGGAACTGGCGCTGCAACTGGTGGAGCAATACCAGGGACTGGTCAACCAATGGCGGCTGGGCGATTCGATCCTAGAATGGATTCGGCAGTGCGAGACCACGTTTGAGACGCGCCTCGAATTGCGCCCGCTGCTGAGGCCCGATGTGTGGCCGCACGCGAGCCGGGTGAGCTTCGTGACGCTGCTGAGGGACAAAGACGTGGATACCCAAGGCATCGAACCGGGGGGCGCGGTCGGCATGCGGCTCGCATTCCGCCAGCCGCCTCCGCTGCGTTGCTTCTCGGATCAGTTCTTGATGTACCTGCAAGGCAAGATAGCCACGACGGCGTTTGAAACCTGGGCGCAACTGAGCCCCTCGCCCAATCCGGCCTTCCCGCCGGAGCGCTTCCACTTCGAAGTGGTCAACATGGCGGCGTGACGCCGCTCAGCACACGTGGACGGCGGGCAGGCCCAGGAGTTGGGCGACCTTGGCAATGGCCGCGTGGTTGTGGCCGATGCCAAGCGCGCAATGGTGCGTGGGGCCCTGCTCGCACCATTGGTTGACGAATTCGGCCGGACCCAGCGGGAAGCGCAGCCGCGAGTTCGTATTGCCGATCTTCATGATGGCCCCGGGAATCGATTCGCCCTCCGCCGTCATCAGCTTCAGGCTGCCTTCGGCCGTCTGTGTGACTCCAAGCAGAGTGATCGGACCTGTCTTCACGTTGAATTCGACGCTGACGCCGTTGCCGCGTTTGCCGTGGTAGAGCCCCAGCCCGCGCAGCACAGGCTTGCGACTACTGATCGCCAGATGCGCCGGCCCGTCGTGTCCCATCAGAACGAACTGCTCTTTCAGGTCCATGGCGTAAAACTCGGTGAAGGAGCCGCCGGCTCCCAGGCTGTCCATGATCTTCATGGCGAGGCAGGTCTTCAGATCGCCCTCCCCACTGGCCGGAATTCCGCGCGCGGTGAGCAGCGAGTTGCCGAGGATCACGCCTGCGCCGAGTTGCTCGTAGCGGTTGCCGGCGAGACCGCGATAGTAATACGTCAAGCCGTTCAGTTGAAATTGCTCGACCAGGCGGTCCAACCCGGCGGAGACGCGGGCAGCCCAGTTCAGGGCCTCATCGCTGACATTTTCGAGATGGAAGATCTGGCGCGCGATATCAGACTTCAACTCGACTTCATCTTCCGTGACAGCTTCAACGCAATGGTCCAGATCACACATCTCCAGCACTTCGATGTGCGCGCCAGTTTGCGCCGACACCATGGTGAAATCCGAATACATGTCGAGCATACCCGGATAGGTGTGACCGAGGAACCCGATGCGGCTGCTGCGCAAGACGTTCGCCACCGTCGCGGCGCGGCACCACTCGCCGATCTCCCGCCAGGCGTTAGCGTCGTCCTGCAGCGTTCCCGACACGACACGGAACTGAACCCGCGCGCGGGCGAAAGCGTTCGAGATCTCCGGCACGCAACAGGTTGAGCAGTTGGCCAGCCATTCGCCGGTGTCTATGTGCTCGTAGTCCAGCGACGCCGTTGGCTGCAAGTTCAGTACCAAGACGGGGAGTTTGGCGCGCTGAACCACGGGCAGCACCTGCGACGAGGTGGCATAGGTTCCGATGTAGCAGACGATCAGGTCCAATCCCGCAGCAGCGAAGAACTGCCCGGCGGCAGCAGCAGCTGGCGCGGTGTCCACCAGCCCGGCGGAAACGACATCGACACCCAGCGCACGCATCTGCGTTTCGACCAGGCTCTGATAGCCCTCCAGCCGCTCCTTCAGCCCTGGGAATTGCTCCCAGTAGGCTGCCAGGCCTATGCCAAACAGGCCAACGCGGCCGGACGGGGCCGAAGGGAAGGATGCAGAAAGACCAGCGGAACTCATGAATGAGGTATATCACCAACCGCGCGCGTAGGAGTAGCGGCTGTCACCGCAGGTCTCCCGGATAGAACGGCGGGAATTGCAACACACATCGAATTATTGTGTTTGACGCTCCGAGAATATCCCGCCAATTCTCGAGCAGCGCCGGCAGGGCAGGACGATTCCGGGCAGGAGTTTATTTATTGGAAACGATTCTGGCGTGCCCTCTGCTCACCGGTCACAGAGTTTTTCTAAATATTTTGTCTCTGTTTTGTTGAACTTGTATAAAGTCTAGCCCAAATTGATCCGATCTCTCCGCTAGTTCTGTTGTCGAGACCGGAATCGAGCCGGTCTCCAGATCAGGAGAATTACCATGGATCAAGGCTCAATTATCATCATCATCCCGCCCGGGCTGCTCCGCTGGCTGTTTAGCGTTTAGCTAGCCGAGAGGGGAACCGTTGCGCTCAATTCGTGCGTGCGCGGCGCACGTGTCAAACTTTTAATTATTCTGACAAATTCCTCCTAAGTTGTGGATTCGAGGCTTCCCAGACGTGTTTTTCTAAAATATTGTCTGGGGAGCCTAGTCAGCACCAGGCAAAAAGCACACTCTAAGTTAAAACTTCAGTTAAGATTACAGCATCGTGAAGTTTGGTGATCTTTTCACCATCTTCGCTCTTGCTGGCTTGCTATGCGCCGGTGAGCGGCAGATGCGCGCAGCGCCTGCCACCACGCCGGTTTCCGAGATGGACCGGCTCAGTTCGTTTGCGATGTCCTCGCTGGCGAACATGAACTACGGGCAGGCGATCCGCTCCTTCTCGGCAGGCGCGGAACTGGCAAAACGCAGCGGCGATTTGCAGCGCGCCCAGCGCTTCCTGAATGCACTCGGGGGCAGCTACCTCACCGTCTATCAGTACCGTAAGGCACTCGGCGCCTACGAGGAAGCCCGTCAGATTGCCAGACAAAAGCGCGCCTCCGAAGTGGAAGGCGTGATCGATCTGAACCTGACGACACTATACATTTTACTGGGCGATGCGGATTCCGCACGGCGCGAGATCGGCGAAGCCAAGCTGCGATTGCCGTTGAGTTCGCGATATTGGGCGAGCCTGTACGCGGGCGAGGCCCGTCTGGCCTTACGGAACGGCGACGGCGCGAGCGTTGAGCGCGCGATCAGGGACGGCCTGAGCGCCGCGGATGCATCCGCGAACGCCGAGGCGCGGGCGGCTCTCTGTGAAGATCTGGGCCTGCTTCAAATGCAGCGCGGAGAATTGGACCGAGCCGAAGAGTCGCTGCTCGAGTCCTACCGGATTCGCCGCCTGCAACGTTTACGCGACGTCGAGCCAGTACTCTGCTCGCTGTCACGACTGGCACTGCGCCAAGGTCAAACGGCGCGGGCGGTGTGGCTGGCGAAGCTGGCGAGAACTTCGCGGACCTACTCCACATCGAGCGCGCCCCCGTGACTGGGAGCCTTCACGCTGGGGCAAAGCTGGTCCGCCAGCGGACGGCAAATCGAAGCGCTTACTGCATACCGTGAAGCTCTCGAACTAGCTCGTCAGTGGAGGCAGGAGGTCGTACCCTCTCCCGAAATCGAGCTATTCGCCAGCGTTGGAATCCACCAGCTAGTGGAAGCATACGCCGGTCTCGCAGCCCAACTGAGCCGGCAGGAGAAGCGGACGGGGCTGGCGTGGCAGGCGATGCTCGCTGTCGAGCAGGCGCGCGAAGCGTCCTTCAGCCCCCGCGCGGATCGAACGCTCGCAGAGGATCCAGACTACCAGGAGACACTGGCGAGTTGGCGCGCGCAGCAGTTCTGGCGATTTGGCGAAGGCGGTGCACGGCACCTCGGCGATCAGAAATCCAAGGCAATCGAATCGAAGCTGCGGTCGATGGAAAACGGGTGGAAACGGGTCCGCCACGCTGAGCCCGTGCTGGACGGCAAACTGGGGTTGGAGCGGCTGCAATCCAACCTCGGGCCTAAGGATGCTTTGTTGTCGTTCAGTCTCGGCGAAGGCGGTTCGTGGCTCTGGGCGATGACACGCAATTCATTCGAACAAGTGCCGTTGCCGGCACGCGGAGAGCTTGTCCATAGGCTGGCGGGCTTTGGGAAGTCCATCCATTACGATTCGCCGGATCAAGATGGGCCAGCGCGCGAGCTATGCGCCACGCTGTTCGACGGGCTTTCCAGCAATGTACGCTCGCGAACCCGCTGGCTGCTGTCCGTGGACGATGCGCTGCTGGAAGCGCCGTTGTCGGCACTGCGGTGCAAGTCCGGAGCCGGGGAACGCTATCTGATTCAGGAACATGAGTTGACTCCGATCATCTCAGCGTTGTCGTTGGTGGAGAAACAAGGCGCAAGGCCGCAACTGCAGCTCTTCCTGGGAATCGGAGATCCGGTCTACAATCTGGCCGACGATCGTTGGGCGGCAGCAACTAAGGAGAGCGCGAGGAAGCTCGCCACGACCCAACTGCCGAGATTGCCAGGCACTCGGGAAGAACTGCAGCGGATTGCCGCAGGCTGGGCCGGCGCCGGCCTGAAATACAAGGTACTGACCGGTTTCGAGGCCACGCCAGAGCGCTTCTCGCAGGAAGTGGCGTCCAGCCCAGGGGTGATTCATCTGGCGGTCCACCTGGTTCAAGAAGTTCCTGACAGTCAGGGAGTTGTTCTGATGCGGAGCGGGGCTCAGGGGATGTCAGCCGTGCGCGCGCGGCGTCCTTCGGAGATGTTCCTGATGTTCTCCATGAGGCCCGATGGCCAATCGGACGGGTTGACGGCGCGCAGCGTGGACGCGTACCGGCTTCCAGGCAGCCTGGTGGTAATGAGCGGGTGTGGGACCGGGCTTGGAACACATCAGCCGGGTGCGGGACTGGCAGGTTTCTTTAGGTCGTGGATTGCAGCAGGTGCGTCCGGCGTGGTTGGCACGCTTTGGTCGATACCGGATGACGCCTCGGCGCTCTTCGGTGTCTTTTATGAGTCCATCCGCGCTGGAAAAGCACCATCAATGGCGCTAAGGGACGCGCAACTGGCACTCCTGTCACAGGGAGGCTGGAATTCGCGGCCCTCATTCTGGAGCGCTTGGACTACGGTCCGGCGGAACTAGGAATGGCATAAGAGAGTGGATGGAAGCAGGGGTGTAATGGCTTTAGAATTCGATGGTGCTTCAGGCGAGGACGCTCGCGTAGAGGCCCACGAGGCTTCACCGTCCGCGAACGGGGCCGACCAGGCACGGCGTTCCTGGCGTCAATTGGTCGAAGGCGTGAAGAATGGCGACCGGGTGGCGATGGAGGAACTCTACACGAGTTTCAGCCGTGGGGTGAGGTATTACTTCTGCAAACACCTGGGGCCAGCGGATCTGGATGACCGCGTTCACGACGCCTACCTAACGGTGGTTCAAGCGATCCGCACCGGATCGTTGCGGGAGCCTGAAGCGCTCATGGGTTTTGTCAAGACGATCATCCGCAGGCAGGTCGCGGCCGGCATCGACGAAGCTATCCAGTCCCGCCGGGAGCGTGCTGATTTTGAAGTGGGCGCGTTCGTTTCGGACGGCAGGCAGAATCCAGAGCAGGAGGCCATCGGACGGCAGCGGGCGCAGTTGATGCTGCAGGTGCTGAAAGAGATTTCTCCTCGCGACCGGGAGATCCTGACCCGGTTTTACCTGAATGGACAAGAACAGGATGAAATCTGCCAGGAGATGAATCTCTCGGAGACCCAATTCCGGCTGCTCAAGTCGCGGGCCAAGGCGCGTTTTGGAGATTTGGGCCGCAAAAAGATGTCGTGCGCGGAAAGTGGATTCGAAGTGAGAAAAATGGCCGGTGCTTGACACTTTATAAGCGAAGGCAGAATACGGCGAGGGCCAAGTAGATTTACGACGCGGAACGAACCAACGAAGGGCTGAATGACTCCGTGTTATTGGAGCGGCCGTTCATCGACTTGTCGGAGGCGATAGTGAAGGACCGAGTTTCGGGCGTGAGTTGCCTGCAGGAGCGCGAGATTGAAGCTCTGGTGCGAGGCAAGCTGAGTTCAGATTCGGAGCAGTTCTGTCTGACACACCTGATGTGGTGTCGAGTGTGCCAGGCCAAAGTTGAAGAGGAAGCCGAATTCGCAATCGCGACCCGGGATGCTGCGATTCAACTGCAGCACGAGAAAGCGGAATCGGCAGCGCGAATTGAATCGCGAGCGGGTTGGTTCACGAACCCAATCGAGTATTTCTCGCGTCTTTTCAAGACTCCCTTTCCCATGCGCTGGGCGGTTGCGGTCGCTTCCGTAGGCTTGTTGGCCATCCTAGCGGGCCAACAACCCTGGCGACGCGCCAATGAAGGCCAGGAGGTAGAGCTGCGCAGCGAACGCGGCAGCGCCGCCCCGACTGAGATTGTGAGCACGCGCGCGAAGGTCCGGCTGAGAATCGACGTCTCCGATGTTGCTCCCGCTCCAGCGTTTACATTGACCGTAGTTGATGCGGCAGGGCGGACGGTGGACACGAGAACGGTGACTGCCGCGGCCGGCAGCTTGAAGGTAGAGTTTCACGATAGTCTGCCTGAAGGCCGATATTGGGTCAGGCTCTCGGCACTGGACGGAAAGCTGTTGCGGGAATACGCACTGCGTGTCCGCCCCTGAGAGGCGGGATACGGGGAAGGCCGCTTGCCGCTTCCTAGATCCGTGTTTCTGATTGGATGGCGCGGTGCTGCACGGAGCCCGGAATACGGGGGATGGAGCCTCCGCAGTGCTCGAGACAGCCGCCCCAGCAAACGAACACCGGATCCGCTACCGACCTGCAGATTCTGCTGCGCCCATCCACAAAGCCTATTTAGAGGTCCCTAAGACGAAATTCACGTGGATCAGTGTAACGACTTCCACCGGTTCGCCGTTGAGCAGGGTCGGCGTGTACTTCCACTGACGAACGGCTTCGAGCGCGGCGGCCGATAGAGTCGGGTGCCCGCTTTTCACGTCCAACTGGACAATGCTTCCGTCTTCGCCAATGATCGCCTGGAGCAGCACCTCGCCCTCAATGCCCGCCTGCTTCGCCTCCCCCGGATACTGGGGCGGCGTCTGGGAGATCAGCTTCACCTGCATCACGTTCCCCCCCACCGTGATGCGACGGGGCGGACTAGCCGGCTCAGACGGGGACTGCACCGGCCGAGCGAGTCGGGCACCTCCACCCTCACCACCGCCAGATCCTCCGGCTGCAGGCAGACCACCCTGCTCGGCTTTCGCCTTCCGCGTGTCTAGAGCTTTCTGTACCCAGGCGTCGGCTTCAACGATCATTGTCCGACAGGCAGCAGGGGACTCCGCCAGGTCGGCGGCCTCCCGGATGAGCAGATTCAAGTAGGCCATCGCGTCGTCGTACTGTGGATCGAGAACCAGGGCTTTGTTCAGGTGGTCGATGGCGTCCTTTAGCGTGGCGTCGTAACGACTGCGCAGATCGGCCCGCACCGCCGAGTCCACCAACGGACCCGGGGCATCGGGACGCATGCCGGCTTGGACCCGCGCCGCATTCCAGGCCGGATACCACGAGCCCCAGGCGATGACGCCGAGCGAATAATGCGCCTCCTTCCGGGTGGGGTCGGCCTCCAGCACCCGCAGGTACCAGAGACGCGCCTCGTCGAGCTGACTGAGCTTCTCAGAGGGCACCGGCGTCCCCTGCGCTTCCAGGTACTTGAGCGTGGCGAGGGATTCCAGTGCCGGCACGTTCTTCGGATCGAGGTCGAGCACCGCAAGGAAGCCCCTTTCGGCGTTGCCCGCAACCTCAATATTCTCGGGCGACGTCGCGCCCGGGATGTACTGGCTCATCCAGGACGAAGCCAGGTACAAGCGCGGTTCAACTGCCGTAGGGCTGAGGTCAACGCTCTTTTGGAACGCCACGACGGCTTCGCGATAGTGCGCACTCTGGAAGGCGCGAACGCCTTCATTCAGCCACGTTTTCCAGGTGTCCTGCGCCAGGGCGGAGCCAAGGAGAAAGAAGAATGACGCGATCCGCAGATGACTCACTGCGCCTCCCGTTGTCCACGTGAGCCAGCACTCGCTTAGACTGCCGCTAGAGCGCGGAGGTTCCCGAGTTCGGCGCGGCAGGCCCTGACGAACATATCGCGTGAACATGCGGCAGCGCCCGGCCTTTTGAGCCGGGCGCTGCAGCCATCGGGCGGTCTTCCAAATGTCTGGTCGTTAGTGGTGGCCGCCAAACCGGTGCGAGTAGCTGGCGAGCCAAATGTAGTCGGCAAACGCCGCATCGCCGTGTCCACCGGTCAGAATGTCAGGCTCGCTCCGTGTGCGGTCGCGATAGATGGCCTTGCCGATCGTCGCCGTCAGTACATCCTTCTTGTGGACATACTGCGCACCTACCTCGAAGGAGATCGCGAAACCCGGGCGTCGGAAACCGAGGCTGTCTCCAATCAGATCGTGCGCGGGAACGCCTTCCATGCGCGGGCCGAAATTCAAGGACAGGCCACGCACTTTGGGAATCGCGCGGGCAATGCCGGTTTCCATCAGATACTCATCCGAAATCGAGACGTAGTGGGTCAGCGTCAGGGGGTTAATCGTGGTGGAGCGTTGCACGTTGTTTGTATTCTGAGGCGTGGCTATGTAGTTGCCGTTAAAGTAGGCCTGACTGAGCGAGCCAACATTCAGGAATGACTGCCACTGGAACACGATCCCATAGCCGCCGGTGCCGGGTTGAATCGAGTAGTCAGCCAGTTTATCCACCGGGCCTTTGCCGTCGAAGGCGTCCACGCGGTTCATGACGTTGTCCTTGCCGGTCGGAAGGACCATGCCGAAACCGAAGGAGACGTTGCCGGGCAGTGTTTCGTGCTGCGGATTGAACACCCAGCCCTGCGCTGTAAAACTCATGTCTCCAAAGCCCTGAGCAGTCAGTGTGTAGGGTGAATTGTGCGAGCGCCGGCTCGCCTCGAGTAGCGGCATGTCCACGGTGAAACTGAAGCGCGGCGTCGCCTGGTAGGTGAGCCCGATGGTCTCCAAGTTGATCTTGTTCATTACCTGCGTGCCCTGTTGGATACGGTAGGTCTGTTCCACCGGACCGACGAAGTGACGAAACGAGAACTGATGCCGGTAGCCGACGCTCAAATCGAACTCGCCCGGCATCAGGTAGCCGCCCTCGGTCTCAGGGCCTACGGGTTGTCCGGTCGAACGCGCAACAATGCAACCTTGAGCTCGCAGTGGAGCAACGGCGGCAAAGGCGGAAAGCGCCAGGATAGCTGCGGTCAACCAAGGACCGCGGGCGCTGAGTTGTTGTCGTAGTGTTCCCAATGAAAAATGCATCCCCTTGATCTCCTTGTATTCACCAGCGCCGGGAAGTTGATCGCAGAAGTACCCTCGCCTGACCCAAGGCACACGAGTGGTGCAGACCTTGGCCGTGGGCAACCGAGGCGGGCCAATCGGGGTCAGGAGGGAACTAGCTTAACGTGCGGCGCCGGTCTCCCAGTTCTCAACCAGTCGCTGCGACATTCCGCCTAAACAAACCCACAGCCTTGCAATCAAGGAACAAGGAATTTGAAAAGACCCCAGAAGCGCATTGGGAGGATCTTAGCCTAATCCAGACGAAATGGTCAATAATTGAAAGCCTCTAATATCAAGCAATTACAAGGCATCAATCGGAGAGTGGTGCCTCGCCGGGAGTGGTGATAGTTTTCGCAAGGCCCGGGCGTCGCCGGAAACAGCAGGACGTCTGAGGCGGGACAATTTCGTGTTCGCGGGCACGGCCTGCGTGCAGGAGCCAGGCGCCTCCCGAGACCTGGTGAATGCCGGGAAGAGTGCCGACACTGCACGACGAATCGCACGCAACATGGTTCTGGCGGAAGTGCGGTAAACGCTTGCATGACACGAGACAGAGCAGTGGCAGGATTAGTGTTGCCTGCAAATGCTCAGTGAGATTCGAGATGATTCACGAACGCGGCCGGAGCGGGGTCTTTGCGGCCGGATAGCAGCCAGTCGAGTCTTTGCGTTAATTCAGTTGGCCGGATTTGTCCCGACACTCGCGCCACAATCTGACCATCCCGGTCAATGAATGCCGTGGCAGGCACGCCAGGGCCCAGTTTAAGCCTGTCCAGATCGTCGGCGGAGGCTCCGGTCCAAATTGGAAAGGTGATGCCATGTTCTTCGATGAAGGCGGGGAGGGTATTGTTTAATGCTTTGGCTGCGTCCAGCGAAGCGCCGACGAAGAGCACGTCCCGGCCGGCGTACTCCCGCGCGGTCTTGACCAGCAACGGCAATTCCTCAATACACGGCCCGCACCAGGTTGCCCAGAAATTGAGCACGACGATCCGGCCCTGCAGTTCCTGCAAGCGGACTGTCTTGCCGTGCATGTCTCTGAGTGTCAGATTGGCTTTGGCGGGCGGATTGGAACGACCGAGCAACGTTAGTGCGAGGGAAGCCGCGACGACCAGGGCGGATGCAGCCCAGCGCGCGAGGAAGTGCGTCATGCGGTACATCAGACCCTCATTATCACTGGAATCTCACCGCGCTCCGGCGAGCGTATTCATCCCAGGCACGAGTTCGCCTGGAGCAGGGATGCGAATGGTGTGGCAGGCGCCGGCCGGATGGCGTTCTGCCCGCCTGCTGGAAGTTCGCAGGCGGCAAGCCCGGCGACCCTGCTAGAATTGGAAGGTCATGTCAGCACGCAACGGAGATAAGGCCCGTACCGACCGCCTCAAGAAGCGTCGGACCCAGCGCAGGATGAGATCCAGGGAACTCGCCGCATCTGTTCCGGCTAAGGCGCAAGAGCAGGCCCCTGCCAAAATTGAAGGCGAGCCCGCACCCGAAAAGACCGCCTGAATTCCCTTCAGTTAGTCCCCGCAAGCGCTCCCATTCCTGATTTTGTTCGTGGTTTGGTCACGCCCGATCTGGTTGTTTTCTCGATCAAGCCAGATCAGCGGTAGGTCAAGTATGTCGCTACTCCCGCCTGCTTGGCGGAAGACCGGTGGAGACTGCCTTGGTCATCGCGACCTGAGGGAGTGCATTACTGCGAATCCCCAGCCAGCCAACCACACGCTTGTGGACACGATCGTCCCGGCGACGACTGCCACACGCGAGGCGTGCTGAACCTTACTCACGACGGCGGGCCGGCGCGATACGATCGCCAGTCCCAATGCTCCCAGTATCAGGCTTGTCAGAGCCGCGGTCGCCACCATGGCGGGGCCGCCGGGTGCCAGTCGCCAGGCACGTGCAAACTCCCCATGTGCGGAGAGAATCAGGCTACGAGACATGCCGCAATTCGGACAGGGGATGCCAAAGCGAGCCCTCACCCAACAGGCCGACCCGAAGGCGTGCCCCATGAACCAGGTGCCAATCTCGTTCGCAGCGAAGCAGAAGTGGAGCGACAGAATCCCCACGATGAGTACGAACGCAGCCGCCACGGGAGCGATGCAGTGCAAGCGTCCGGTCCCGGTCCGCGCGCTAACGGACATCCGGATTATGAATCACGAAGGAGCCGACTGCCTTGTCGTGCAGGGTCTGGCGATTGATGTCCCAAAGCGGCCACAGCAAATCCAGGAAACTGCCTAACGGTATCAATCCCAGTCCAATCTGAGCGAGCAACCGGATCAGCGCGTTGGTTTGCGTCAGTAGTTGGCCATTGGCGTCAATCACCTTGAGCTTCATGACGCCTTGGCCGATGGAATAGCCGCGCTGGCTGACAAGATAAACGCGGTTGTAGAACCCGACCAGGAGTGTCGCCACGGGGAACATTACTAGCATGGTGCAGCACATGCCTCCCGCGAACCCTGAGTGCTCTCCGCCCATGGCGGTCAGCGCACCGAGGAACCCACCAAGAACCAGGAACAGCAGGAACATCGCCGCGCCGACTAGCAGGCTGTCGATGATGTATCCGAGCACGCGGTCGCCCCAACTTGCATAGCCGCCGAAGGCGACCGGCGGAGTGGGGAGAGCATAGGGTGAAGGAACAGGAGTGAAGGGGGGAGGCGCCGGCTGTCCGACCGGGGTCGCCGGAGCGCCGCAATTGGCACAGAATGCCGCCTCGTCACGAATGGTGCTACCGCATTTCGCACAATACATATCTACTCCTCCTGGAAAACGAATATGCGATTGTACTCCGGGAAGGATCCGGGGAGCTAGCCTTCCTAGTACCGGGCGCAAATACTAGCCCGGCAAAAGGCGGAGCGCCTCAGAATTCCGGGCCCGTCCCCGAGAGAACAAGCCTACCGTGTTTGACTCCACGCTCCGCGATCAGTTTGTCGGCTAACTGGCGTACACCCGCCGCTTCACCCTTGACGACGATCACCTCCAAGCAATTATCGTGGTCCAAGTGGAGATGCAGCGTAGAGAGAATCTGCCGGTGGTAATGGTGCTGCAGCGCGGTCAGTTTCTCGCCGACCATGCGCACATGGTGATCGTAAAGCAGCGTGATGGTACCGGTCACCAGTCCGTGGGGCTGACTCGCCGTATCGCCGACAAGCTCCGCCCGGATCAGATCGCGAAACGCTTCCGACCGGTTCGCGTAGCCGCGGCGGGCGATCAGTTCGTCGAACTTGTCGAGCAGACTCCGGTCGATCGCCACACCGATCCGTTCCAGTTCCCTGTCTTTTGACACTGGTTTGTCAGGCATATTCGATTCGTTCCAAGTTTACGATGGTGGCCACCGGAAGTGACCGCCGGAGTTTCCCGAGCGGGCTCTGGAGCGCCGCCCCACTTCACTCAATCCACCTCAAACGCCGCGCCGGTGACCGTAGAGCAGCACGTGCAACCGCGGCGTGAAGCGGTAGCCGGTGTCTTTACAGAGTTCCACCAGCCAGCCGGAGCGCTCCTGCAAGGTTGTGACATCCACTCCCTCGGGCATCAAAAGCACCAGTTCGTTGGGCGTGCCGCAAAGGGCTTGGATTGCCCGAATCTCCAGGAGATCTGCCGGGGATTGCAGCACGAATTTCAGTTGATGCGGAAACTCGCGAGTGAGTCGTTGGAGAACCGCGGGCTGCAGACGGCGCTCGTCATGGCGAACGCTCCAGACCGGGTCGCCAGGCGTCGAGTTGGCCAGTTTCGGGGAGATGCTGAGCAGGTCGCACTCCACGCCCTGATGAACTGTGCCGGCGGTCTCGACGGTGATGTGCAAGCCAGCGTGGCGCAACTGCTGCGAGAGCGGCACGATCTCCGGAAACAGCAGCGGCTCGCCGCCCGTGAGCACGACGTGGCGGTAAGCCGGAAAGCCCCCGACCCATGCCATCAACCGGGCAACCGTCCAATCCTCTCCTTCCGGCATCCATGAGGTGTAAGGGGTATCGCACCACGCGCAGCGCAGATTGCAACCAGAGACGCGGATGAAGAGGCTCGGCACGCCGGCCAGTAGGCCCTCGCCCTGAATGCTCGGGAAGACCTCGGCGATTCTCATGGCCGGTAGGCTACCGGATCAGCGGTCCCAGCCGCCGCGAAACCGGCGAGGCGGAGTTGGCAGGAATCGCAATGGCCGCACGCCCGCCCCTCCTCATCGGGATCGTAACAGCTATGCGTCAGCGCGAAATCCACACCGAGCGACAGGCCGGCGCGGATGATATCCGCTTTGGAAAGGTCGATCAGCGGCGTGTGAATCTTCAGCCGCTGCGATCCTTCTACGCCCGCCTTGGTCGCCAGGTTGGCCATGTGCTCGAAAGCCCCAATGTACTCCGGACGGCAATCGGGATAGCCGGAGTAATCTACCGCGTTCACGCCGATGTAGATGTCCGATGAGCCGAGGACTTCGGCCCAGGCTAAGGCGAAAGACAGGAAGATCGTATTGCGGGCTGGAACGTAGGTGATTGGGATCCCGGACGACATCTCCGAAGCAAGTCGGTCCTTGGGCACGTCTATCGCGTCGGTCAAAGCGGAGCCTCCCAACAGGCGCAGGTCGATTACGGCCGTCTTTTGCTCCACTGCCCCCAACGAGCGCGCAACCCGCGCCGCAGCCTCCAGTTCGATGCGATGGCGCTGACCGTAGTCGAAACTGAGGGCATAGCAAGCAAAGCCGTCGCGCCGTGCGAACGCCAGGGCAGTGGCGGAATCCAGTCCGCCGGAAAGCAGGCAAACAGCCGTTCGCTTAGAGGAGATCGTAATTGATACGGAACTCATTGAGATAATTAGGGATACGCTATCCTTGAGGATACCACTCCGGGGAACATCTGCAGCTGGAAAGGGCAGTCTTCCTCCCGGCGCGCGGGCAGATGTCATAAACGCGCGGCGCTATTCAATTAAAGTGTTTTAGGTCTGAAACATTGTTGCTAGTCTGGACTAGAGGGGAATTCCGTCCCTTCGGGACCATCTGCCTGGCCATGCGGGCGGTTGCTGCGCAATGCACACATCGGGGCAACACAATGGCGCGCGTGGACTCACGGCGCGGCTGAGACAGGTACTCGGGCCGGCCGCAGGTGCTATCCGTACGTCGCTATCTTGTTCTGAAACCAGAGCGGAACAGTTGCCCGGGCTCTGGGCTCAGGTTGGTTCGGACGGCACGATTCTTAGCATAAGCGGAGAGCTTGCGTTGGCGCTTGGCATAAAAGATCCCGCAAGCGTGACGGGTGTTCCCATTGCCACCTGCCTACCCGACATGGCCGAGGGTTCACCGCTCAATCTGGAAATCCTCGAAAAGGGTGAATTGCATAGCGCTCCGGTCACACTGCTCGCACCGTCGGGGCGAGTTCGCTTGACTGCGTTGCTATCTGCGCGAGCAGTTTCTGGCGATGGCCTGTCCAGGGGCGCCTGGATGGGCTGCTTCACGCGGTCGACCGCGGAGGACCAGCGCACCATTCTGAGGGCGGACTTCGGCCGTGAGCTATTGGAGAGCCTGCGGATCGAACTGCTAGCCCAGATGGAGTTGCAGACCAGGCAGTCCTCGAGCGGCGGCGCGGGCGACGCTCCCGGTGGCCTAGGCTCAACGGCCCAGATTTGCTTGACGACCCTACCCGGACTTGAAGCCCTTAGTCAGCTTGATCTACCGCTCAACGTTCAGGCATTCGACGTCCGGACGACCGTCTCGGACCTCTGCCGCACGACCGGACGGATAATTGGAAGCGCCGGGGCAAGCCTCCTATTCGACATGGACCCGGCTTGCCCGGCGCGTGTGCGCACTGACGAGCATCGTCTTAGGGTGTGCTTGAACCTCCTGCTGGGCTTCGTATACGCAAAGGAGAAGCCGGCTGAGATGGTTGTTCGTCTGGCGTTGGAAGACGCGGACGCTCTCAGCATTGAGGTCGCTGCATGGCCAGCTCCGGAGCCAGCGCTTCCGGGCGCAGGGTACGGCTGGACGCTTGGGCTCTGCAAATCGCTCGCCTTAACGGCTGATGGAACCGTCTCAGTGGACATGGGATCACCAGGTTGCGTTAGGTACGCACTTCGTTTGAAAGCAACGGCGGAGCCTGAATCCGCCATGCCGCTTGAGTCTGGCCCGGGAGTTGGCTCGACGATCGACCTGTCACTGAAGGGACTCCAAGTCCTGTTGGTCGGATTTGGAGAGGCCGCCAAAGCGATTCTCGCCAAATGGTTAGATCGGCGGCAAGCCGACTATTGGTTCAGCTCAACCGGCGTGGATGTGTCATCGGCAAACAATCTCACAGCGCCCGATGTAGCGGTATTTGATCTTTCCGTTTGCCAAAGCCGGGCCGATCGGTTACGTCAATTGCCGGTATTGGGCCTCAGGAGAGCACGTACTCCGGTACCCTACTGGTGCAGCAGCTCAATCACCGCACCGATCTTCGAAGAGGATTTTGTGGCGGCGGTCGGTTTGCTGATTCAAAACCCCGAGGCATCCGGGTTGGAGCAGAGAGGACCTGCACCTCAGAGTGCGCCGCAGATATTAGCTGTGGATGATAACCCCATCAATCTGCGGATTCTGCAGAAAACGCTCGTCAGACTGGGGTGCGAGGTTGATCTCGCCACAAACGGGCGGGAAGCACTGGACGCCATCGGAGGCCGCCTGTACGACATTGTTCTGATGGACTGGGAGATGCCCGTCATGGATGGATTAGAGACGACGATGGCCATCCGGCAACTCCCGGAACCGGCGTGCCGGATCCCAATCATAGCCGTGACAGCCCATGCGTTGCCGGGAGACCGTGAGACTTGCCTTAGGGCAGGCATGGACGATTACCTCAGCAAGCCGGTGAAAGTTGAAAGACTCAGTGCGGCGCTAGACCTGTGGCTTCGCTGTTCGCCTCGTGCTTTGAACGCGTGAACTCAACGGCGGCGCAGATCGAAGGCACGCACCTCGGCCCGCGCGCCAAGGCAACATCAGAACAAGATGAAGCTCCGTTATCATGGTGAGTGGGGACGATCGAGTCCCCGACAATTTCAAGGAGTTACGTTTTGAGTTTTCCATTCGCCGAAGCCTTTCTGCAGTTGCCGCTCCTGGACCTGCTGTTGGGCGCGTCGTTGGTATCCAAGGCGGTGCTGGTGCTGCTGATCATTGCTTCGGTGATGAGCTGGACGGTCATCTTTGCCAAATGGAAGCAATTCAAGGCCGCCGGTTTGGAGAACACCGCATTTCTGCGCGCCTTCCGCAAAGCGCCCCGGCTGGAGTCGGTCGCTGCACTGGCCGAGCAGTTTCAGATTTCGCCCTTGAGTGGCGTCTTCGCCTACGGTTACGACGAAGCTGGCCGACAGGTGCAAACGCGCGGGCGGGTGACGAACAAGGTCGCCGTCGAACGGTCACTGCAGATGGGCGTCAGCGCGGAAATGACCCGGCTGGAACGTAACATGAGTTGGCTGGCAACCACAGCCAGCGTCTCTCCGTTCGTCGGATTGTTTGGGACCGTACTCGGCATCATCGATTCGTTCCAGGGGCTTGGCATGCAGGGCAGCGCCAGCTTGCGCGCCGTCGCGCCAGGGATTTCGGAAGCGCTGATTGCCACTGCGGCGGGCCTGGCAGCGGCGATCCCCGCAGCGATCTCGTACAATCAGTTCTCCCACCGACTGCGTGAGCTCGCGGCGAAGATGGATGACTTTGCCCTCGAGTTCCTGAACATGACCGAACGTGGAGAGGAGTAGCACCCCTTGGCCTTCTCTATGCAGAACGGATCTGGTGGGCGAGGCCGCCGCCAGGGCATGGCGGCTATGGCGGAGATCAACATCATCCCGCTGGTGGACGTGGTACTCGTACTGCTGGTGATCTTCATGCTCACCGCGCACGTGATGGAATTCGGGCTGGAAGTGGATGTCCCGAAGGTGAAGAAGGTGGCCGACACCGCGAAGGAAATGCCTGTCATCTCCGTGACGAGGGACGGCGAGTTGTATTTGAACGACAAGCCCTTGAATATTCACGCGCTCGGGGCTGAGTTCCGGCAGAAATTTCCCAGTGCCAAGTCCGCCTACGTGCGTGCAGATAAGACAGTGATGTGGGACGTCCTAGCCCCGCTGCTCTCAACTCTCGGCGACGAGAAGATCGTACCATTGCTGGTGACTCAACCGGACGACGGGCGCCCCGGCAAGTAAGCCCCACTATGGACGCTATTCGCGACATCCTGGACACGCGCGAGTCGCTACGGCGGCCGTTGCTGGGATCGCTGGGTTTGCACGCCGGAGTCGCCGTGTTAATTGCTGCGCTGGGATTCGCCAACTTCGCCAAACGGGAGCAATGGGGCGATCCGAATTCGAAGGGCGGCGGGGCGGTGGGCGTGACGGTGGTGAAGTCGATCCCGATCCCCGGCCACGAAGGGCCAATGAACCGTGTGGCGTCCGACAGTAAATCGCAGGTGCCCGAGCCGATCACCAAGCCGGAGCGTCACACCAAGGCCGTCGAGCGGGAGCAGGAAGACGCCATCCCTCTGAAGTCGAAACACCACCGCAGCTCTTCCGACGACAACTATCGGAACCCGCGCACGAACCCATCTCCGCAGTCCGACAACCAGCTCACCAGCCGTGTGGGGCAGGCGGCGAGTTCTCCGCTATACGCGCCTGCTCCTGGTTCCGGCGGCGTCGGCGTCGGGGATGGTACACCTTTCGGCAGCCGTTTTGGCGCATACGCAGCTCTGATTCGCGACCGCGTCGCACAGAAATGGCACACCGAACAGGTGGACGCCCGCATACGCACGTTGCCAACGGCCATAGTCACATTCGAAATCCAACGGAGTGGGCAGGTGCGCAACGTCAGGGTGGCGCAATCCAGCGGGAACGTCTCGCTGGATTACTCGGCTCAAAGGGCGGTCCTGGAGGCAGCTCCATTCGAGCCCCTGCCGGCGGCCTATTCCGGTTCTTCCGCGACAATCGAATTCTGGTTCACATTGAAACGATGAAACGAATCCAACTACTACTCGGAGTTGCAGGCTTTGGCGCGCTGGCCGTTATGGGCTGGAGCGCGGGCCAGCAAAGCGATCTTGTGATCAAGTTCCTCGGCGCCGGCAAGCCGACGATTGCGCTCCCGGATTTCCGGGGAGCCGGCGGCGCGGCGCAATACGCGGATGTTTTTAACAAGACCGTCTTTGACGACGTGCAGCGCGCGGGCGTCTTCACGATGGCGCCCAAGAGTTTCTACCCGTTGAATCCGCCCCAGCAAGAAAGCGACCTGCGTACGCCCGCTGCGCCGGAACCCGCTCGAAGGAACGCTCCGCCACCGGTCGCAAAAGACTGCGGCGGCCGCTGCCTCTCCGATTGGGCTTCGTCGCCGGTCTCCGCCGCTTACCTTGGTTTTGGCTACGCGTCGGAACAGAATGGGCAGTTCGTCGTGTTTGGGCACCTGTACAACCCGACCATACCGGACTTGAACGGTGCGCGCCTGTTCAGGAAACTCTACAACGGTGAGCTGAACGAGAATGGAGCGCGCCAGGTGGCGCACCAGTACGCGGCCGATATCCTCAACCAACTCGGTGTGGCATCACTGGCCGGATCGAAGGTGTATTTCGTCTCCGATCGCCAGGGCAGGGGAACGAAGGAAATCTGGTCGATGGACTTTGACGGTTCGAACGAGAAAAGGCTAACCTCGTTCAACTCGATCACCACGATGCCCGCCGTCTCGCCAGACGGAACGCGGCTGGCATTTACGACATTTGCCAAAGGGCAGCCGCGTTTGATGATGTATTCTACCGTCACCGGGCGCTTCATTCCGTTCCTCAACCCGCAAGCTTCGGTCAATGCTCAACCCAACTTCACGCCAGATGGTAAGAATGTGCTGTTCGCTTCAACGGCGGACCCGCGTTTCATGAACATCTACATCAGCGATCTCGACGGTGGCGGTCTGCGCCGGCTGAGCAATGTGCGCGCGGTTGAAGCGGAGCCCAAGGTCAACCCCAAGAACGGACATGACGTGCTGGTGGTTTCGGGGCGCGGTGGGATGCAGCAAATCTATATGATGAATATCGATGGAGCGGACCCCGTTCGTCTGACCACCGGTGAAGGAGAAGCTTCGAACCCGGCCTGGAATCCCAATGGGCAGCACATTGCGTTCTCATGGACGCGAGGGTATGCTCCGGGGAACTGGAATTTGTTCATCATGGACGTGTCCTCGCGCGAAACGGTTCAGTTGACGCACGGCGAAGGCCGCAACGAGAACCCTTCCTGGGCTCCGGACGGCCGGCACCTGGCATTCAGCTCCAATCGCACTGGAAAATCTCAGATTTTCACGATGCTGGCGGACGGAACCGAGGTCCGTCAACTGACTACGCAAGGCAACAATTATATGCCGGTCTGGGTGAAGTGAGTTCCTCACCTCGTTCCGGATATGGATAGAATGACATTGGAGTAGCCTTGAGGAGGCTAAAAACAGAGAATGAAACGAAACCAAATTGCCCTGATATTGATG
>Ga0073936_10003175_pt1 | contig 23822 bp, 22 predicted proteins | sample AliMusrvi5mmetaG_FD_87041 | JGI IMG/M metagenome (GOLD analysis project Ga0073936, IMG submission 87041) | Freshwater lake bacterial and archeal communities from Alinen Mustajarvi, Finland, to study Microbial Dark Matter (Phase II) - Alinen... | ecosystem: Environmental > Aquatic > Freshwater >... | reverse complement strand
TCCGAGTCCCACACGCGCGTGCCCTTGCCCTTGACGAGCATGAGCGACGGCGGGTAGTAGGTGGGAATAACGTATTCCGTATATTTCTGAACGATTTCCGCAGGTGTCGTCATTCGATAATCTCCGTTCCTACTCCTTTGTCCGTAAAAATCTCCAGCAGCAGCGAGTGCGGGAGCCGACCGTCGATAATGTGGATTTTTTTCACGCCGGCTTCAAGCGCTTCAACACAGCTCTTGACCTTGGGCAGCATGCCGCCGTCGATTACGCCGCTCCGGATGAGTTCCTCAACCTCGCGGATGTGCAGGGTCGACAGCAACGAGGTGTCGTCGTTGCGGTCGCGCAGCAGGCCGGGAACGTCCGAAAGAAAAGCCAGTTTGCGAGCCTTGAGGGCGCGGGCCATGGCCGCCGCCGCATCGTCGGCATTGAGATTGTAGACCTTGCCGTCGGGGCCGCGTCCGAGCGGGGTGATGACGGGAATGAGACCCGCTGAAAGAAAAGCCTTCACGGACTCGACGTCCACGTGCTTGATTTCGCCGACGTAGCCCCAGTCGAGCGTTTCGCCGGTCGTTTCATCGACGGCGGTCCGCTTTTCGACCTGGAAGACGGTGTCGCCGTCGATCCGGCGCGCGCGCGCGCCCTGAGTCCCGAGCGTGGCGACGATGCCGGCGTTAACCTTGTGGGTGATGACTTCTTCGACCACGCGGATCGTGGCTTCGTCGGTCACCCGCAAGCCCTTGACAAACTTGGGTGCCAGGCCGGCCTCGGTCATGGCGCGCGAGATGGCCTTGCCGCCGCCATGCACGATGACGGGCAGCATGCCGACGCATTCCATGAACGTGACGTCGGTGAGGATGCTCTCGAAGTTGCGGCGTTCTTCCATCGCGCTGCCGCCGAATTTGACGACGATGGTGGCGCCCCGGAATTCCTGGATGTACGGAAGCGCCTCGATGAGCACATCGGCCTTGGCGATCGCTTTGTCCATCAGGTCATGTACTCCGCGTTGATCGTGACATACTCGCGGCTGAAGTCGCACGTATAGACCGTGTGCCCCGATTTGCCCATGTGAAGATTGACCTGAATCGCGAATTCCTTGCGGGCATACACGGCAGCCAAGTCTTTGAGCGGCACTTCGGTCACGGCCTTGCCGGCCTTGACGGCGGGCAGATCGTCGAACGTGATATCCACGCGCGAATCGTCGAGGCGGGCGCCGGAATACCCGACGGCGGCCATGATGCGGCCCCAGTTCGGGTCGCCGCCATTCCAGGCGGTCTTGACCAGGGGCGACTTGGCAATGGCCCGGGCGGCCAGTCGCGCGTCGTGGGGACTGGCAGCGCCGGTGACGTTCACGGTGACGAACTTGGTGGCGCCTTCACCATCCCTGACGATGGCCAGGGCCAGTTGGCGGACCACGTAGTCCAAGGCGTGTCGAAATTTGCGCCAGTCGTGGTGCTTCTTGTCGAGTAAGTCGTTGCCTGCCACGCCGTTGGCGAACATGAGCACCGTATCGTTCGTGCTTTCGTCGCCGTCCACAACGATGCAATTGAAGCCGTGATCGACGGCGTGCGCCAGGCTGAGCTGCAGGGACCGCTGGTCCACCGAGGCATCCGTGGTGATGAACGCCAGCATGGTGGCCATGTTGGGGGCGATCATGCCCGACCCCTTGGCCACGCCGGCCACGGTGACGGTCTTGCCATCCACGGTAAGCTGCACGGCGACCTGCTTTTCGACGAGGTCGGTGGTGAGGATGGCGGTGGCAACCTTGGCCCCGGCATCGGGCGAGAGCGCCTTGACCAGGTGGGGCAGGGCCGCCTCGATTTTCGGCATGGGCAAGGGAATGCCGATGGTGCCGGTGGAGCAGATAAAGACGTTGCTTTTCCCGATGCCCAGGTGCTGGGCCGTGAGGTCCGCCATGCGTTCGGCGTCGGCGTGGCCCTGGTCTCCGGTACAGGCATTGGCGCAACCGGCGTTCACGAGGATCGCTGTGCCCTGGCCCCAGATCAGGTGCCGTTCGCACAGTTTGACGGGGGCGGCCTTGACGCGGTTGGTGGTGAACGTGCCCGCGACGGCGGCCGGGGTATCGGAGACGATCAGGGCCATATCGTCGCGTTTCCGGCTTTCCTTGATGCCGGCTCGCAGCGTGGCTGCCTTGAAGCCCTTGGGCGTCGTGATCGTGCCCGCGACTATTTTGAAATCGTCATGCATTCGTCCGTCTCCCACTAACACCAGCAGGTCCCGGTCTGTTGACTCTCCGGCCGGAACCACGGCAAAGGCCGCAGACTATCTGACAAAGAGAAGCGAAAGTCGAATAGAAAAACGGGCTGTTTCGGCGCTGTCTTACCGGAAGGTCGCATTCGCCAGCGATTGCAACGAAAGGGGCCGTAGAACGGACCGGATCGGCTCACCTGCCCGCGGCGTGCAACATCTCGGAACGCAGGCGTTCCGTCAGACGGGACTCGATGGCGGTGAAGCCGACCGACGTTCTTCCGGAAGGGATGGCCATAAGGGGATCGGTGCGGATCAGGCGGAACTCCGTGGCCCGCAGGTAAGGGGTGGTGAGCAGAGTGATCAGCACGATGGCCAGGGCCAGGAACGGGATCAGCGAGCGGGCCACGGTGCCTCGATACAGGCCGTAGCGCGAGGACCCGAACAGGTAACCGAAGCAGTTGATGCCCGCGGACAGTGGGTTCGCCCTGCTGGGAGGCGGGATCACGACCTCCAGCGTTTCGCAACGTGTCCGGACGATCCGCGCGGCCAGTGTGACGGTCAGCCCGCAGATGGACGCGACCAACAGGAGTGCTTGTGCGACCGCCAAGGGCCACGCCAGGTGCAACGACAACTCCCGGCCCCCGAGTACCGGTAGGCGAGTCCAGAGGGCATACACGGCGAGGGGCAGGAGCACGCCGTAGCCGGCAACGCGGAGGGACTGATGCGCGTCCGGGAGGAGGAGCAAGGGTGCCCCGGTGCCGCCCCGGATGAATCGCCAGCGGAGCGCTACCAGCAGCGCGGCGAACATGACCAGGATGAGCAGCAGGTTGGCCACACCGCAGGTGGTTTGGTCCAGCAGCACATACTCCACCAACCGCCCGGACTTTAGCTCGGCCTCCGTCACCGGTTCTCCAAGGGCAGGCATGATCAAGCCGGCCAGGATGCTGGCGTGTTGCCGGAGCATGATGCTTTGCTTCTCATCCTGAGTCCTGATGTGTGCCTTGTAAGCGGCCACCGGGGCGTAGAGCGCGGCGGACGCCTGGCGCGTGCGGGCCTCGGCGGCTGCATCGCCCAATTCGTGATACAGGTTTGCCGCGTTGCTTTGCCCCAGTTGGGCGACAGCGGCGGCCACCCGTAGGGCCGGCCGAAGGGCTATGTTGCGGGCGGATGGGGCGAGAGGTACACTGGACGCCAACAGCAATGCCTGATCTCGAATTCATTACGGAGTTCCTCGTAGAGGGTACAACTATGACAAGGAAGACATATGGTGGCACCGCCGCGGAGGCAGGCGGAAAAGTCGGAAATGCTTTCCTCAGGGGCAGGCTTTGCGCGTGCGCTCTCTTTGGAGCAATGGCTGTTGCAACGGCTTTTTCCGCCCCCGGGGAGGGAGAGGCAAGGGACGGGCTCGCGGCCATTAGAGCGTTGAAAATCGACCATGGAAGGATTGCGTTCGCGGAGTTCAGCGCTTCTCCGACGTTGGCAATGCCCAAAGGAAACGCACTAAGCAACCTTCCGCCACATACCATTGTGAAACTTGTCCTCAACCCGGCAACAAACTCCACAATCAATGTTGAAGTATGGCTGCCGAATTCCGGAAAATGGAACAATCGGTTCCTCGGCCTCGGCAACGGTGGCGCTGCAGGAAACATAAACCCCGGCACTTTGGCTGGACCGTTTTGCGGTGGCTATGCGGTCGCGACCACAGACATGGGCACTGCGCCAAATCAGGATTCCGGCATCGGAAATCAGGAAGTCTGGAAGGATTTCGGGTTCCGCGCCACCCACCTCATGACCGTTTCCGCAAAACTAATCATCAAGGCGTATTACGGCAAGGAACCGGAGCACTCCTATTTCAACGGCGGTTCGACTGGAGGCCAGCAGGCGCTCCAGGAAGCGCAGCGGTATCCCGAGGACTACGACGGCATTGTCGCCAACATCCCTGCGCACTGCCGCACTCCGCTGCATGCCTATTTTCTGTGGAACGACCAGATACTCCGCAAGTGCCCGTTCACCGCATACCAGCAGAATAACATCATCCTTGCCGGCAATGAATACATGGCGGCCCGCGAAATCCCGCAGACCGCCGGCAAGATCGTCTCCGACCCGCGATGCGACAAGCATGACATTGAAGCGGTCATCAAACTGGCAAGGTCGAAGGACCCGACTCTGACGGATGCCCATGCGGAGGCCCTCCGTAAACTGTTCGATGGCCCGCGGCACGCTGTGACAGGCGAACGCATCTTTAACGGGATTCCGTTTGGCAGCTCCTTCAATATCGCTCACGGCCACCTCTATCTCTTCAGATGGGTGTTCGGCGAGCATAAGGACCTCATGGACATAAACTTCGGAAAGGACATCGATACCTATACGGCCGCGCTCGGTCCCTATCTTAACGCTGAGAATCCCGACTTGAGCCCATTCGAAAAACGCGGTGGCAAGATGCTCATGATCTCCGGCTCCGCCGACTCATGCGTGCCTTACCACGCCTCGCTTGACTACTATGAGCGCGTTGCCGAACACTTCGGCTCCGTTGAAAAAGCCAGATCATTCCTACGGCTCTACATCATTCCCGGAATGAGCCACGGACCCGGCCCCGGAATAAACAAGCTGCCGAACATGTTGGACCTCGTGATCAATTGGCGTGAAAAAGGCGTCGTTCCGGAGATGATCCAGGGACAACGCGTCATAAACGGGAAGACCGAGCTGGACATGCCTCTCTATCCGTATCCGTCGAAAACGGGCTGGACTGCTGAAACCGGGTTCAAGCCTGTTGACGGACCGCGTGGAGGCGTCGAGCGTATCGCAGAACGCTTCAGGCCACCTGCCGCCAAATGACGGCGCTTACCCCGCCGACGGGTTCCTTGCTGCAGATGGGGCCTTTGGTTGCCCCGCAACGACGACTTGAGGTCGCGTTCTGAAGTCCCGCGAGAGCCAAAGGCGGGCAACGCCCGCTTCAGGCAGGCAAGGTCTTGTGCAGCGCCCAGGCGGCCAGGGTCTTCCCGTCGGTGATCGCGCCGTCGCGTATCGCCTGTTCGAACGTCTCTGCCGTGAGCCATTCGAGGACGATGCGTTCGTCACGATCGGTCTGCTGTGTGCCCGGTGTCGGGGCCAGTTCGGCCCGGAACAGATGGATGATCTCGTCCGAGTAGCCTGGGGTGGGGTACAGGGTTCCCAGAGCGGTCAGGGCCCGGACGGTGTAGCCAGTTTCTTCCCGGACCTCGCGCACAGCGCACTGGTCGGGCGTTTCGCCGCGCTCGAGGCACCCGGCGACGATTTCGAGGAGTTCGCGTTCGACCGGCTTCCGGAATTGACGCACGAAGACGTAGCGGCCATCGGGATCCCGGGCGAGCACCGCCACGGCGCCGGGATGACGAACTACCTCGCGGCGGGCCCGGACACCGGGTTCGAGTTCGACTTCGAGGACGTCGAGCGAGATCAGGCGCCCGGAGAACACGCGCTCGGTGGCCAGGGTTTTCTCGATCATGGGGCTTTCCGGTCGCGCCAGCCGTATAGCGTGTCGTAGGCTTTGCGGTATTCGCCGCTGCGGACGCGTTCCCACCAGGCGCGGTTGCGGACATACCAGTCCACCGTCGCGCGCAGGGCGTCGTCGAACGGGTAGGCCGGCTTCCAACCGAGCGTGCGCTGAAGTTTGGCGCTGTCCATGGCGTAGCGCCGATCGTGGCCGGGCCGGTCCTTGACGTATTCAATCAGGGTCTCGGGCTTGCCGAGCAGGGCCAGGATGCGTTTTACGATGTGGAGGTTGGGGACGTCGTAGCCGGCGCCGATGTTATAGACTTCCCCCGCCGTCCCCTTGCGCAGCGCGACGTCAATGCCCGCGCAATGGTCGAGCACGTAGATCCAGTCTCTCACGTGCAGTCCGTCTCCGTACACAGGCAGGCGCTCGTTGGCCAGGGCCTTGGCGATCATGAGCGGAATCAGTTTTTCGGGAAACTGGTAAGGGCCGAAATTGTTCGAGCAGCGGGTGATCACCACGTCGAGACCGTGCGAGTGACCGGCGGCGCGGGCCATGCAGTCGGCACCGGCCTTGGTGGCGGAGTAGGGGTTGTTGGGTTGAAGGGGCGTTTCCTCAGTGAACTGGCCCGCGGCCCCGAGACTGCCGTAAACTTCGTCGGTCGAGACTTGCAGAAAGCGACTGACGTGGCGCTTGCGGGCCGCGTCGAGCAGGAGCTGCGTGCCGAGGATATTGGTGCGGATAAACTCGCGGGGCCCCATGTGCAGGCTGCGGTCCACGTGGCTTTCGGCGGCAAAGTTGACGACGGCGTCGAACGCGTGGTCGCGAAAGACGCGGCCCACATCGCGGACCGACGCGACATCGCCGCGCACGAACACGTGCCGCGGGTTGTCCTTGAGGTCGGCCAGATTCTCAAGGTTGCCCGCGTAGGTCAACTTGTCGAGGTTGACGATTTCGTCCGCGGGATGCTGTTCGAGGACATGGCGGACAAAGTTGCTTCCAATGAAGCCTGCGCCGCCGGTAACCAGTAATCTCATGCTGTTCTCCGTATGACGGGCGACTTTATATACCCGTCAACGGAGGACTGTCGAGCGGCATCGTCCGGGCACCGCGATGGGGCCTTGATGCGCGCCCCAAAACCTGTACCATCCCGGAGTCATGAAGGTTGAACTCCTTGCCATCACGCCCGAACCCGAACGTGTGATCGAACTTGCGGCCCGCACCTGCTATCAGAGCGGCGACCGCATGACGCCCGAAACATTGGGCCAACTGCTGCCGAAGCTGATCGCCATGGGGCACGAATCGCCCTTCGAGCACGCCTACGCAACGTTCCGCTTGACCGGCGTCTCGCGCGCCATGACGCACCAGCTCGTGCGCCATCGACTGATGGCCGTGTCGCAGAAGAGCCAGCGTTACGTGTCGGAAGGCAACTTCGACTGGGTCGTGCCGCCTTCGGTGACGGCCGAGCGCAAGGCCGAGTTCGATGCCGACATGGAAGCCATCCGCGCCCTGTATGCCAAGTGGAAGGCCGCCGGACTGAAGAACGAAGACGCCCGGTTCGTGTTGCCAAACGCCTGCACGACCGAACTGATCGTATCGGCCAATCTTCGGGAATGGCGGCACGTGTTCCACGTGCGCTGCCACCCCCGGGCGCAGTGGGAGATCCGGAACGTCTGCCTGGCCATGCTGCGCGAACTGGGCCGCCACGCCCCGCACGTGTTCGCCGACCTCCTGAAGGAGTTCGAGATCGCGCTCGATGACGCGGCCGGCCGGCGCTAGGGTTTTTCGAACAATCCGCTCAGTCTTCGCCGCATGGACGCAATGTCCCATGCGCGATAGAAAAGGAGCAAGGAGGGACAGGATGAAGAAGTCGCTTGTTATCGCGAGCGTTCTGGTCGGGATGATGGCCGTCGGCGTCATGATCGCTCGCGCGGGACCCAAGGAAGTCACGGTGGGTTTCCTGCAGGCGGCGGTCAGTTCGCTCGCGGATCAGGACGAGGTGACCTTGACGGCTGTGTTTCCGGGCGTCGCCAGTCTCAAGGATAGCGCCCACGGTCGCTCCCTGCGCGGCGACGGCTACAGCCGCTTCGCGGTGAAGGACCCGCAAGCCCGGACGACGTTCGAGTCGATGTACGTGCTGCAGCACTCCAGGGTCTTCCCCCAACTCCTCAGCATCACCGGACCGCACCGGGTGAGCTTCCGCGGCTACAAGGAGGAGGGCGAGGACAACGAAGAGGCTATCTTCGTGACCAGCGTCGACGACTTGGGGCCGGTGAAACCCGCAGCCTCGGACGTCAAGACGGAGTCCGCGCCAGGTGTTTCGCCAACCGTTTCGCCAAGCGCTCCGCCGCGCGCGTTTCGGGTTACGATTACTGACAATGTCACCAGTAATCGAACGCTCATCATCAACATTGTGACGAACCGTCCCTACACCGTGAACGGGACAACCGTGGTGATCGAAGAAGAACCGCAGTGAGTGTCGGTCGGCCCGGTCCCGGCAACTTCGGATCGGGTCGAGAGAGAAGGACATGAGCGAACCGCTGGTGTGGCACCATTTCGCCGTGGGACTTGCGGGCGGTGCCGTCGCGTTCGTTCACTGCCTCGGTATGTGCGGTGGGTTCGCGCTGCACCTAGCCCGCAGCGGCACATTCGCGCAAACGTTGGGCAGGCAACTCCTTTGGCACGCCGGTAAGACCTCCACCTATCTTTTTCTGGGCGCGCTGGCCGCCTTTGGGGGCAGTCGGCTGTACGTGCTCGTCAACCTGCCGTGGATGTCCCGTCTGCTCGCCTGTGTGGCCGGTGTCGCGCTGGTCGGCGCGGGGTTGACGTTGCTGGGAGTGATGCCGCGCCGTCGCCGTGAAGCCGGCGGGCAGGGCGTCGGTCTTTGGGCGGCCCTGTACCGAGGGGTCTTCGCGCGAGCGACGCCTGTCTCTGCGCTGGGCCTGGGCGTGGCCGCTGGTTTTTTGCCCTGTCCCATCGTCATGGCGTTCCTCGTCTACGCCGCTCACACCGCCTCGGTCCCCGCGGGCCTGCTGACCATGGCCGGCGTGGGCGTGGGGACGATGGCGTCGCTGTTGCCGTTGGGCCTGACCGGCCACGCGCTCGGCGTGCGCTGGCGCCGGTCCGGCGCTGTGGCGGGCGGGATCGTGCTGGTGGCGCTGGGTGCGGTCACGGCCCTGCGCGGCACGGAGGCGCTGCACCGCGTTTTGGGCTGCCCGGCGCACGAGTGTTGCGGCACGGAGCGGCCTTGACCATGGCACGAATCGCATGCGCCCATTGCGGACTGCCGGTATACACGCCCCGGCCGTACGCCGGCGACGTATTCTGCTGCAACGGATGCCTGCTCGTGAGCCGCATCGTGGGCGATCACGACCGGCAGGGGGCGCGTGCCTGGGCCATCCTCCGGTTGAGCATCGGCGCGCTGCTCGCCATGAACGTCATGACGATCGCGCTGTTGCTCTATACACACAGCGTGGAAGAAACGACGATTCCGGTTTTCCGCTGGACGATGCTGGCGCTGGCCACGCCCGCGACAATCCTCCTTGGCTACCCTTTTGTCATCGGTGCCGCGGTGGAACTTGCCCGGCGGCGGGTCAGCCTCGATACGCTCGTGGCCCTGGGCGCGTTGACCGCGTTCGGCGTGAGCGCGTTCAACACAGTGCGGGGATCGGGACCGGTCTATTTCGACACAGCCACGATGCTGCCCGTGCTGGTCACGTTCGGCCGGCTCGTCGAGGGCACGGCCAAAGCCGGGACGCGCGAACTGGTCCGCGGCCTTCAAACGCTGCTGCCGCGCACGGCCTTGCGAATCGAGGCCGGCGAGGCGCGTGATACGGATCTCGGTTTGCTGTGCGCCGGGGATCACATCCGGGTTCGGCCGGGCGAGCGTATTCCCGTGGACGGGCGATTGGTGGAAGGCGAGACCACGATCCGCGAGGCCGATTTCACGGGCGAGTCCGAGCCCCGGGTGTGCCGGTCGGGTGACCCGGTGATCGCCGGCACGTTGAACGGTGCGGCCTCCATTGTGGTTGTGGCCGAACGGACCGGAGCCGACCTGCTGTTGCGACGGATCATCGACATGGTGGAGCAGGCCCGGGAGACGGCTGCGCCGTGGGAGCGTCTGGCCGCGCGGGCGGCGGGCTGGTTTGTGCCAGCCGTGCTGACGCTCGCGGCCGGCGCGGGATGCTACTGGCTGATGGAGGCCGGACCTGCTAAGGCGGGCTCAGTAGCCCTGGCCGTGCTGGTGGTGGCCTGTCCCTGTGCGTTGGGCATCGCCACGCCGCTGGCGGCCGCGCTGGCCATCGGTCGGGCGGCGCGGTCCGGCGTGCTGGTGCGAGGCGGAGAAGTGATGGAGCGATTGGCGAGCGTTGGAACGGTGTGCTTCGACAAGACCGGTACGCTGACGACCGGCACGCCGACGCTTGAACGCGTGGAACTCGTGGATTCGAGCATCGGCGAGGACGAGTTGCTTGGGCGTCTGGCCACGCTTGAATCGGCGAGCGAGCATCCGTTGGCGATCGCCGCCACGGCGGCGGCCCGTGCTCGCGGGATCGCGCTTGGGCAGGTGGCCGATGTTCGGCTGGAGCAGGGCAAGGGGCTGCGCGGCTCGGTAACCTGGCGTGGCCAGGTGCGGGAGGTCGTGGCGGGCACGGCGGCCATGACGGCTGCCGACGGCGTGGCCGCTGCGGAGGCCTTCACCGTCATCCAGGTGGCGTGGGATGGGCGTGTGCGGGGTCGCCTGTATTTCAGCGATACGATTCGGCCGGAGAGCCGTGCCGTGGTAACGGCGCTGGGGCGGGCCGGTATCGGTACGCAATTGCTGTCCGGGGATCGCCTGGCAACGGCGCAGCGGGTGGCGGACCGGATCGGTATCGCGACGGTGAACGCGCCGTTCGCTCCAGGCGAAAAGATTGCCATTGTCCGGGCCGCGACCCGGCGGGACCGGCCGGTGGCCATGGTGGGCGACGGCATCAACGATGCGCCCGCCCTGGCCGCGGCGGATATCGGTATCGCTTTGGGTGGCGGCACGGATCTCGCCCGGCAGGCCGGTCACGTGGTGTTGCTTTCTGACGATCTGGGCCGCCTCCCGTGGTTGATCGGGCTGAGCCGTGCGGCGCGTCGGATCATGATCCAGAATCTGGCCTGGGCAGCCGGCTACAACGCCGTCGCCTTGGGCGCGGCGGCGGCAGGTTGGCTGCATCCGCTCGTGGCCGCACTGGCCATGGTGGGATCGAGTCTGACGGTGATCGCGAACTCGATGCGCCTCAACGCCTTTCCGGAACCTGCCGCGAGCCCGTAACCGGCGAGTTTCACGGACGGAGAAATGCCAGATATCTGTCCAGCCGGTTGGACTTTTCCCTACATCGGTATCCACACTTGCATGTTAATGAAGGAAGGATTGGTTCACGCGGAGACGCGGAGGACGCGGAGAGAATAATTACGAAATGCATTTCTTTGCTCCGCGTCTCCGCGTGACACTCTGGACGAAACCAAGGAAGACCAAAATCAGTCCGAACGAGACCTTCGTGGCTATCGTCGCTTCGCTCCTCAGACACAAGGTCGACGTTCGGCTGAGAGGATGGAGCGCAGGGGGATTGAATCAAAGGTGAGGGAGTGATGTCCGTGCGGAAGATAGCCACTGGCGTATAAGAAGCGATCTCAAGGCTGGAAAGCGCAGGCCGTGCTGTTGGCCTGGTTGTTCTCACCGCATGAGAAGCGGTCGGTGAGTCAGCCTCAGGGATGGAAACGCCGGAAGAGCCGAACCGCGGATTACACGGATAACGCGGATGGGGAGGGACAGGAAAGTATTCCGGGCCAGATCTTGCTGGCTACTCGGGGTGAATTTCCGGTTGCGAACGCTGGTGGTTTGCCACTACTTCCGGGCGAGTGGCGCGGTCATTCGGATCGTCTGGGGTTAATCCCCGGAGGTAGCGCACCAGGTACCAGCGGTGCTCGGGGCGCACGATGTTCGACAGCGCCGGTTCGTGGCCCACACCCGTCAACATGCGCCGCATCAGTTCGCCGTCAGTGCGAATGGCAGGTACGGCCGTCCGCAAGTCGGCCGGCGCCGGGACATAACTTCGGCCCACGGGACCGGCACCGTCAGCATCGGTGCCGTGGCAGGCCAGGCAGTAGTATTCATAGTAGACGCGGCCGTGCCGGCAGTTCTCGGGCGTATTGGCCACGGCATTGGTCAGACCGGCCGCCTCGGCGGCTGACGGCGCGGGTTCCTTGGTCCGTTCCATCGGTACGCTGTCCGGTGGCGGCAGCGGCATGGCGGCGTCGAACGATCGGATGTTCGGCTGAACCTTCATGTGCGGCCCGACGGAAAAGATGTAAATCATGAGACCCGTTACGGCCGCGCCCCCGGCGAGGAAAAGCCACAGGATCTTCTTCACGGTTGCCCCTCCGGCACGACCAGTCGGCCAGTGGTGTCCGCTTCCGGCAGGGCGGGTGTTTGGCGCGGCACGTTACGGTTGGATGGCGGTCGCGCGGTTGAATAGACCGACTCGCCAGGCGCGTCCGGGAAGACGCCGAAATCCCAGGCGCGCGGCCGGTCCCCGACGAGGCGGTAATTCAGCAAACCCCACAGGACGATCGCGGCACAGATGCCGGCCACAATGGCCCACCCTTGCCATTGGCGTCTTCCGCTTCGGTTGTCCTGGGTTGACGGTTCCATTTTGACCTCACCAGTTCGGCGGCGTCAGAGTTCGCAGCGTCACATAGACCGCGGCGAAGATTGCCGTCGCGGCATAGACGAGAATCATGAACCACGGTATCCGGCCCGGCGTCCGGTGCCCGGTCCGCCACGTCTCGACGCAGACCAGGACGATGGCGAGCACGAACACGCACCCGCCGACGAGGGCCAGAGCGAGCCATTGGTTTTGAAGAATATCAAGGCGCATCATGGGTTTGGCCTTTGTGGAAAGTCGTCACGGCGGCGACGGCGCGCCGCCCTCCAGAAGAACATGGCGTGGCCAATTCCCCTGGAGGGCGCCGCGTCGTCGGCGCCGCAATGGGCACGTTGCTAACCAGCGGCAGGCTGCGCGCCCGCTCCTGGTCGCCAAATTGGCCGGACCGTACGGCCCAGACCAGGATTGCCGAGATGCCAATCACGGCCAGGGCCGTGAAGGCGATCCACAGGTAAAGCAGTTGCGCCGATTCGATGGTGCTCATGGCCGTATTCCTTTCGGCGCCAGGGATTGGAAGGCGTTCGACCAGGCCGGCTCATACGCGGCCTCAATTCCGCGGGGCGCAGTGCCGGCGTCGGTGTAGCCGAGGAACCGGACGGCGATGAAGTTCGAAACGTCCCAGATCTTCTCGGATTCCAACTCGCGCTTGAAATAGGGCATGGCCGTGCCGGTGATGCCGTTCATAATCTGGTAATAGAAGATGCCGCCGATATACCGCCCCTTAACCAGATGGCGTTTCAGCGTTGTGAAATTCAGCGGCGGCGGCGCCAGGTATTTTTCCGCCGTTCCCTGGCCGTCGCCCACCGGACCATGGCAATTCAGGCAGAACCCCTCGTAGATCTTCTGGCCCCGCTGCAGCGCGGATTCGGTGGCGGGATAGGGGTTCGGCATGGCCTGCCAGACTTCCGGAATCTGGTCGTGCAGCCAGACGACATTCGTATCGGGTCCCAGGGCGTAGGCGCGGACGGCGGGCGTCTTCCAGTGCTGCTGGCGGGCTACGCGATAGTCGGCGTCGCGGCTGCCGAGCGACTGCACATAGGCCGTCAGGTTCGAGATGGCGGGGGCGCCGAGGAATTCCCAGGACGGCATGAGCGACAGTGGCCGCGTATAACGCGGATTCGTGAAATGCGCCCGATGCCAGTCGTCCGGGTGCTCGCCGCCCTCCTGCGACAGGTCCGGCCCGGTCCGCTCGGTTCCCAGGATGGCGGGATTCTGCTCGGCGTAGTCGCCGCGCTCGGCCATGCGGTCTGCGCCGAGATCCCAGTCGGTGACGCGTACATAGAGCGAGTGGCAATAGCTGCATCCGTTCTTGACGTAGAGGTCGTGGCCGGCGGTTTCGGCGGGCGTCCATGGACGCCACGCGTCGGACGGGGTCTCTTTCATCGTGACGGTCGGGAGGATGATGACGATGAAGATGGAGGCCCAGAAGACCACCAGGCTGCCGACTACGGTGAGGGCGGGGGTCATCTTCACGGGGTTGCCTCCCGGATTTCGGGATGGGCATCGTCGGTCGGTTTTGGCGTCCCACGACTCAAGGTCGCGGGGACGCCGTGCAATGGGCGCAAACTCAAGATCGTGTTATAGAGCCCGATGCCGGCGGCGGCCAAGATGGACACGCCGAACAGCGCGCGGAGCGTCATGTAGATGGCGAGTTCGGGCAGCACGCGATAGACCGTCTCGCCGTTGTGCCAAGCCTCGCCCTGGATGAGTCCGGCTGTGGTTAGCACAGCGAAGAATCCGAGCAGTCCGAAGGTCAGCAGCGCGAACTGCAGGTTCACAAGGCGGGGCGAATGCAGTGGTCGACCGGTGACCAGCGGGAGGATGTGCCATAGACCGCCGAGGGCGATCAGGCCGGAGAAGCCGAGCACGGCGATGTGGGCGTGCCCGATGGTCCAGTTGGTGAAGTGCGTGATCTTCTGCACACTCGGCAGCGACTGCACGGGCCCTTGGATGCAGGTCACCAGGTACCAGACCGCGCCGGCCATGACGAACCGGGCAGCCGGATCGCGCCACAGTGCGCCGCCGCGACCACGCGCGGTCAGCCAGATGTTGGCGAGTACGGTGAAGACGGGCACGATCATGGCCACCGAATCCACGACGGAAACGGTCTTGAGCCAGTTCGGGATGGGCGCCTGCAGGATGTGATGCCCGCCGATGTGGGCGTAGAGCGCGACCAGCGTCCAGAAGCCGATCAGCGAAAGCGTGTGGGAATAGAGCGGTGTGCCGGCCACGCGTGGAATGACGAAATAGGCGACCGCAATGGAAAGCGGCGTGAGGAGCAGGCCCACCAGATTATGCCCGTAGAACCAGAGGAAGATAGAATCCAGCAGGCCGGGCAGGGCGCCTGTCAGCGGATGCCACATCACGTTACCGATGGGGTAGTTGCCGGCCGACCATAAACAGGCCCCCAGGGCATACCACACGGACACGTAGAGGATGTTTTCGGTTCTAGTGGAAATGGTCATCGTGAAGTTGACGATCATGGCCAGCATGGCCAGTACGAGCGAAACGTCGAAAAGCCACAGGTATTCGGCGTATTCGCGGCCTTGGGTGAGTCCGAATGGGAAAGTGAAGAAGCCGCTCAGCACCGTCAGGTTCCAGAAACCCCACGATACCCAGCCGAGCGGCTCGGACCAGAGACGGGTGCGCAGCAAGGCTGGCACGTAGTAGTGCGCGCAGCCGATCAACGTGCCGGCCACGAAGCCGAAGACCACCGTGTTGACGTGTACCGGTCGCGTGCGGCCGAAGACCAGGAACGGAATGTTGTTGAAGAATTCGGGCGCCACCAGGTGGATGGCGGCGATCAGCCCCATCACCGCTCCGGCCAGGAACCAAAAGGCCCCGGCCGCGAGGAACGCTTTGGCCGTGCTGTGCGTCTTCAGGCTGAATAGCATGGTTTCACTCGTCCTCATCACCGATGACATACCAGGCAGTCGTGCGACACACCGTTGTCGCGGTGGCATTGCACGCAGAACCCCATGTTTAAGTCGTGCGCCGGGACAATCCGGTCCATGGCCTTGACGTTACCGTGGCACGTGCCGCAGTCAACGCCTTTCATGATGTGGGCTTCATGGTCGAAGTACACGAAATCGGGCACGTCGTTGACGCGCTCCCATTCGACCGGAATGCCCTGCAGGTAGTGCCGGCGCAAGTCCTGGATGGGCGGGTAGTCCACGATGATGCGCTGGTGGCACTGCATGCACGTTTGCAGCGGCGGGACGCCGGCGCGTGCGGTAGTCATGGCGCCCGGGTGGCAGAAGAAACAGCCGATCTGTTTGTCGCCCGCGTGCAGGCGGTGACTGAACGGGATGGGCTGGGGCTTGCCGACGGCCGGCGGGCCGCGGTAGTAGAGCACGGCGGTCAGCGCGAGAAGCGCGCCCGCAGCCACGGCGAGCAACGCGGGTACCCAGTCGCGTCGGCGCCACGTCTGTCCCGGTGTGGGGAGGGTCGCGTCGCTCATGGGTGCCCTCCGACGCCGGCCGCGGTTGCCGCCCGTTGCCGGGACAGGCGCAGGCTGAGTCCCAGCGCGCCCGCGAACGCGGCGGCAATCGCGAGCTCGGGCAGGCCTAAACGCGGGCTTGGATCAAAGGTTGGCGCCACCAGCCACCAGCGTTCAAGCCACAGTCCGGCCAGCACGACCGGAGCGATGGTGCCGATGATCCGGGGCGTTCGCTTGGCCCGGATGGTCAGGAGCATGACGAGCGGTCCGAAGTAAACCACTGCAAGAATCGTCGCGCTCACAACGGTCCACGGGCCCGGACGCAGACGCGGAATGACGAACGGCACTTCGCCGGGCAGGTTCTCGTACCAGATCGGCAGCAATTGCGCGTACATCATGTACAGGGTGATGATGCTGAAGGCGACCATCAAGCGTCCGAGATCGTGGAGCTGATCCGGATTGGGCGTCTTTTGCCAGGCGGCCATGCAGGTCCAGGCCGTCACCGCGATGTAGAGGCCGGACATGAAGAAGTAGCCGCCGAACAACGCGCTGGCCCATTTCGGGTCCAGGGCCATGATGAGATCAAAGGCCAACAGGGAAAAGGCGATGCAATACGTGAAGATGAGCACTCCTCCCAACGTCGCGCCCCGGCCTTGCGCGCGTTGTCGCGCGTACAGGCCGGCAAGAGTCCAGAATACGACCAGTGCGATCAGGTCGCGTGAGAAGAGCGCGTTGGGCGCGAGCCACCGTCCTTGCGCGAGGCTGACGGGCATCGGCCGCGGGCAGGCGGTGTTGGTGGCCCAGAGCAGGCCGAGGGCGAGCACGGATGGCAGGGCAAAGCCGAGGCCGGCGAGCGCGCGGCCTTCCAGGGACGCATGCCAGCCGCTGCGCGATACGAGGAGCACCGCCGACCAGACGACCAGCCCGGCAGCCAGCGGCGTGAAGAAGCTGAAGTTGATCAACAGTGCGCGCCACCAACGGGCCGCCTCGCCGTGCCAGCCCGCTGCGGCGCAGACTGCCAGGCCGAAGACCAGCAGCGCGCCCCAGACGGGCACGGCGCCGACGGCGCGGCGCCCTCCATTAGGAGTCGGCGAGACACACGCGGGCATCTCGTGGAGGGGCACGCTTCGTCGTGCATGTTTGGACGTTGAGGAATCACACCACATGGACTTCCTCCGCTCCATTCGTGTGCAGCAGCGTTTGTGCCGGCCCGGCCTCGGCGGGAGCGCACGCCACGAAGACGCCGAACCGGTCGCGGCTGAAGCGGCGGTCATAGCAGTCAGGCAGCCGCGTCGGGCCGAGCCGGGCGTGCACAATCAGGCCGATCAGATTGGCCAGGGCACCCAGCAGGATGGTGCCTTCAAAGGCGACCACGCAGTAGGGGACGATTGAGACCGGGTGCTTGGCGCCGACGATCGACCCGTTGACGAGGGCGGTGCCGATGGCGAGTGCAAAGCCACCGAGGAATCCAGAAATGGCGCCGCACAGCGTCCAGATACGCACCGGCCCGTGAGCGCGACCCAGGAGGCGGTCGACCTCAGGCAGTTTGGTCGGCGAGTAGGTCTCGATGCCGGTGTGGCCGGCGGCTTGCAGCGCGCGTAGCGCGGCGAGCATGTCGCATGGTTGGCGGAAGACGGCCAGCAGGCCGCGCGGCGAGTCACCAGCCGCTGTTCGATGAACGTGCGCGCTCGTGCCCGTATCCATGGAGGGCGCGGCGTCAGCGGGCCTTCCCACGGCCTCCCTGACCTCGCTGATCGCCACGGTCGGCAGAAGCTTGGCGAACATGAGGAACCAGAATAGGAAGAAAGCGAACGACGCGCAGGTGATCGTCAGCTCCACCCAGGTCGGCGCATAGGTGCCCCAGTTGTGGGGCAGGAAATCGTGCGACGTGGACCCGACCACGATGAAATAGCGCTCCAGCCACATGCCGATATTGATGAAGATGGACACGGCAAAGAGTGTGCGGAGATTGCGGCGCGCGCGGCGCCACAAAAACACGAGCGGGATGAACACGTTCAGCGGGAAGAGCGCCCAGTACGTCCACGCCATCCAGCCCGTGGCGCGCCACCAGGCGAACTGTTGCTCGATCCGGTTGCCGGAATACCACGCGATGAACGGCTCTACGACATACGCGTAACCGACAATCAGCGTCGTGACCAGGATCGTCTTGGCCACGGCCTCGAAGTGGTCGAACGTGATGACGCGGTCCAGGCGCAACAGATAGCGCATCGGGATCATCAAGGTGAGCACCATGGCGAGGCCGGAATGGATGGCCCCGGCGACGAAGTACGGGGCGAAGATGGTGGAATGCCAACCGGGCAGGATGCCCATGGCGAAATCCCAGGACACGACCGAGTGCACGGAGACGACCAGCGGCGTGGCCAGGGCGGCGAAGAACAGATAGGCGCGCCCGTAGTGCCGCCACTGGTTGCCGGCGCCGGACCACCCCAGCGCGAGGCGGCGGTAGAAGCGGGAGCGGTCGTGGTCCGGACCAAACGCGGCCTCGTAGCGGTCGCGCGCCGCGGCAAGGTCGGGAATCATGCCCACATAGAAGAAGATGACGCTCACGGTCAGGTACGTGCTCACCGCGCACACGTCCCACACGAGCGGACTGAAGAAGTTGGGCCAAAGTTGCCGTTCGGAAGGATAGGGGAAGATGAAGTAGACGACCCACAACCGGCCGAGATGAATCAACGGGAACAGGCCGGCGGTCAGGACGGCAAAGACGGTCATGGCCTCGGCGGAGCGGGCCACGGAGTCGCGCCAGCGCGCGCGGACGAGATGCAGGATGGCCGAAATCAGGGTGCCTGAATGGGCAATCCCGACCCAGAAGACGAAGTTGGCGATGTAGACGCCCCAGCCGACCGGATGGCTGATGCCGGCCACACCCATGCCCATCCGGATCTGGTAATTCCACGCCAGAAAAAACGCGGCGACAGCGGCAGCCAGCACGAACATGGTCGCAGTGTAGCGGCGGCCGGGCGGAGCCATGGCGCGCAGCACGTCGTCGCCGACCTCCGTGTAGGTCAGGGCGGCGTCAGCCGTGTCGATGTCGCGTGGCGAGGCCATGGTTATGCCGAGTCGGTCGTCGGTGTGGTTTCGTCGATGGCGATCCGGCGCAGATAGGTCACGGCCGGTTTGACGTTCAGTTCCTCCAGCACGTGATAGCGCCGCGGGTCGCGCCGCGTGAGCAGGGTCACCTCCGCCTCCGCGACGAGCAGGTCGCCGAAGATCAGCGCCCGCGTGGGGCAGGACTGCGCGCACGCGGGCTGGATCTCGCCGTCGCGCACCGCGCGGTGTTCCCGCCGGGCGCGATACTCCGCCGCGCGGATGCGTTGGATGCAAAACGTGCATTTCTCCATGACGCCGCGAGAGCGCGCCGTCACTTCGGGGTTCAACTGCAGGTCGAGCGGCTGGTCCCACGTCACGTTCCACCAGTTGAATCGGCGCACTTTGTACGGACAGTTGTTCGAACAATAGCGGGTGCCGATACACCGGTTGTAAACCTGCGCGTTCAGACCCTCTTCGTTATGAACGGAGGCGAATACGGGGCAGACCGGCTCGCAGGGCGCAGCGTCGCACTGCTGACAGAGCATGGGGATCCAGCCGAGGCGTGTCCCGGGGGCGTCGCGGTAGGGAACCACCTTCATCCATGCCATCTCGCGCCCGCGGGCCACCTCTTTGGCGCCCATCACGGGAATGTTGTTTTCGGCGTAGCAGGCGACGGCGCAGGCGCCGCAGCCCGTGCAGCGGTGAAGATCAATGGCCATGGCCCAGCGGTGCTCGCGGTGCTCGTGCGGGGGGTAGACGTCGCGCTTGGGATCGTAGCCTTCGGGGAGCGGCAGGATGAGCCGGTCGCCGTCGCCCGGCGCCATGGAGCGGAGTCCGGAAAGGGGGACCCATTGCACGATCTCGCGGCCGAACTGGTCTTCGGTGGGCGACGTTGCCACGACCGGGCGGTTCTGGTCCACCTTTCGAACGGTTATGGAACCGAAGCCGGCCGCGTCCGGCGAGGGGTGCCGAAGGAGAAAGGCGTTCGCGCCGCGCTGGGTCGCATGGCGTCCCAGTGCCGTGTGCCCTTGGCCAAAGGCGATGGCGACTATGTCGGCACCTATGTCGGGAGTCAGTCGAGCGGGCGCCTCGATACGGCCTTGGTCATTGGCTAACTCCAGCAAGTCGCCATCTCGCACGGACAGGCGCCGGGCTGTGTCGGGATGAATGTCGACCCAGCTTCCCCAGACGATCGTGGTGGTCGGGTCCGGCGCTTCCTGCAGCCAGCCGCGATTGGCCCCGCGGCCGTCGAAGAGCATGACCGAGGGCCAGAGCCAGAGGGTGTAGTCTCGGCCGCTTGGCCCGTTCGCTGCGGCGGCGCGAGTCGGCGGGGCGCCCTGCAGTGCCGAGGCGAGCCTTTCGACAGCGTCCGTCCGGAGCGTGGGGGCGGCCGCCGTCGGGCGTTGCCAGGCGCCGCCGGCCCGCAAAGCCGTCTCCCACGCTTCGCTTGAAGTCTGGTCGGATCCGGTTTGGGCGAGTTTGGCGTTCCACCGGTGACGAAGTCGGGCTTGGAAGTCGGGCGGGGCCAAGCCGTTCGGGCGACTCACCGGGCGGCCGCTGGCGTCGGCCAGTTGCAGGAACACGTCACCTGCGGCGCGAGTGTCGTGCAGCCGTCGCAACGTCGGCTGCAGGATGCCCTCCACGCCGGCCACGGGCTCGTAGTCGCCCCAGCTTTCGAGCGGCGAATCGATGGGCAGGACCCAGTCGGCAAGGGTTGCGGTCTCATCGTTCATCGTACCGAGGTAGACGATAGTGCCTGCGCGGCGGATCTGTTCGGCCAATCCGGGGGCGGCATAGGCGGGGTTGGCGTTGTGGACGATGAGCAGATCGTCGGGACCGAACGTCGCACAGAGCGCCGACAGGTCGGCGGGCGATCCGACCCGGCCGAGTGCATGGGATGACGCAAAGTCGACCGTGTGTCCGATCCGGCCGGCGGCCCAGTTCAGGAGCGCGGCGGCTAAGGCCGTTTGTGTGGCCGCGATTCCCGATGCGCCGATCGGCCCGGCGAGCGCCACACTGTCCTTGGCCTGCATGAAGTCCCGGGCGAGCGAGTCGATGGCGCGGGGCGGTAAGTCAGGCAACGGAGCGGGATCGGGAGCCAGTGTGTCGACAAGTCTGGCGAATTCGGCTGCGTCACCTTTCACCCAGCCGTGGCGTACGATGCTCCGCAGCAAGGCGATCGCCAAGTGTTGCTCGCCACCGGGCGGGAGTTGGATGAACTTGTCGGCGTTGGCTGCCGTCATGGAAAGGCGCGGGCCGACATACACCAGGCGCCCGAGGTCGCGGTTCCGGTAGGTGTGCATGGCGGCGAACTGCGCGGCCAGTGCGACGGGCGAGAGCCAGCTTTCCAGGAAATCAGCAGCGAGACTCAGGACGAAGTCGCTCTCGGCGAGGCGATAGTCGGGAATCGCGGGCAACCCGAAGAGCAGCTCGTGGGCGGTGCGCAAGGGAGTGTAGTCGAACGGTTCGTACAGGAAGGGCGGGCGCGCGCCGCAGGCGGTGCAGAACTGCTGCATGACGTCGGCCAGCGTGCCGGTCTGCAAATCGCTGAGCACGGTGACGCGACGTTTCGTGCCGAGTTTGGCCCCGAGATGCGCGAGCGCGGCGTCCCAACTGACGGGCGTCGACGGGCCTGATTTCACCCGCCATGAAGGTTGGCGGAGGCGATCCGGATCGTACAGCCCCTGCAGGGCCGATTGGCCGCGTGCGCACAGGCCGCCGCGATTCACGGGATGGTGCGGGTTGCCCTCGGCCTTGGTGACGCGGCCATCGTGGTGCCAGACGTGCATGCCGCAGCCCGCGGGGCATTCGCGGCAGGTCGTGGGGTAGATGATCCATTCGCCGGGTTCGGCGGGTTGGGGCGGCTCGATGAACGGGATCAACTTGGTAGCCAGCTTCATCGGCGAGCCCGAAGCTACGGCGGCCCCGAAGCCGATCGAGCCTGCCAGAAACGAGCGTCGTGAGATATCAGCCATACGGGGTTATGGAGTTGCGGACGGCAGGACCTCAAGTTTGCCGCGCATCGACATGTGACCCATGCCGCAGAAAACCGAGCAATGGAACGTATAGGTGCCGGCCTTGGCGGCGATAAACTCCACGGACACGGGCTTGCCGGGTTCGATGCGTTGGTCCACCTTAAACTCGCTTAGTTCGATTCCGTGGGTCACGTCATCGCTGGACAGGTCAAGCCGCACCTTCTCACCCTGGTGCACCACGATCTCGCCGGGGATGAACTCATACTTTTTCGCCCGGACCTGGATGACGCGCACGCCATTCGAGAGAGTCCCGGACGGCGTCATGATCACGGTGCCACCGGTATTCACCATGTTGGTCTTGGGGCCTGCGCAACTGGTTCCGATCGCTCCGACGAGCAGTCCCGACGTCAATCCTATGGCCAGACTAACGATCATTCCCTTTTGCATTCCAAGCCTCCCTCATTGGTTGCTGTGAGTTTCCGCCCTGATCGCGTTTTGCCCGGCCTATCTGGACCGGAATGCGATCGACTGAAGAGCAGCCTAGCCGCGACCGGATCGTAAGGCACATCAGGCAATACCTCACTCGGTGCTTCTTTTTGCCTGAGGAATGGGGCGTGTCGTCCAGTCTTCGCACCAAGGTTTTTCGACAAGTAAAGTGAGTGTTTGGCTCATGGACGTCGCCCAAGCAGTGCCGTAGGGTGGCGGTGTTCTCAAAAGGCGTTTCCCAACGCCGGCGCCATCAGGTTGGCCCCCCCTCCCTGATGGCGTTTCCTTTTGCAGTGATCCCGCTTTTGACTCTGGTCGCGTGGTGTTATACAGTCGCCCCGACAACCGGAGGACGACGGGGGAGCACACATGGCAAAGACGGTAGAGGTAAGGCTGGGGGAGCGTTCGTACCCGATCCACATCGGTCGCGGTGTGGCGTTGGGGCAGGTCGTGGACAAAGCCGATGGACGGCACGCCCTGATTGTCACTGACGGCAACGTCGATCCGTTGCACGGGGCTGCCGTGCAGGCGGCGTTCGAGGCGCGCGGGCTGGCCTGCACTCGCATGGTCGTGCCGGCCGGCGAGGCCACGAAGGAACTGCGGTGGGTCGGCGAGCTTTACGCCCGGGCTGCAACCGAACAACTGGACCGATCGAGCATTGTGATCGCCCTGGGCGGCGGGGTAGTGGGTGACTTGGTCGGCTTTGTGGCCGCCACGTACCTGCGTGGCGTGAGCTTCATCCAGGTGCCGACGACGCTGCTGGCCATGGTGGACAGCTCCGTGGGCGGCAAGACCGGCATCAACCTGGTGCAAGGCAAGAACCTGGTCGGAGCTTTCTACCAGCCGATCGAGGTCGATGCCGACTTGGCCATGCTGGACTCACTGCCCGAGCGCGAATACCTGTCGGGTCTGGCCGAGGTGGTTAAGTACGGTGTTATCTGGGACGCCAAGTTGTTTCATGATTTCGAGACGCATGCGTCGGCGTTGCGAGCTCGGGACGCGGCGGTGCTGGAACGGACCATTGCCCGGTGTTGCGAGATCAAGGCCGAGGTCGTAGCCATGGACGAGCGCGAACTGGGGCCCCGGGCGATCCTGAATTTCGGGCACACGCTCGCCCATGCCCTGGAAAAGGTTGGCGGGTACGGCCGCTGGCTGCACGGCGAGGCTGTGGCCATCGGCATGCGCTACGCCGCCCAACTCTCCGTGGCGCAGACGGGGTTGCACCAGATGGATGCGGATCGCCTGACGCCGATGGAGGCGTTGCAAAAGATATCAGAATGGAAGAAAAAGCTCTCAGGGAGCGGAAAAATCCATGGGTAAAATACACGTACTTTCAGAACATGTGGCTAACAAGATCGCGGCAGGGGAAGTGATCGAGCGTCCGGCTTCGATTGTGAAAGAGCTTGTCGAGAATTCACTGGATGCCGGCGCGGACCAGATCGAGATCGACGTGAAGCATGGTGGCAAAAGTCTGATCCGCGTGGCCGACAATGGTTCGGGGA
>Ga0073936_10003174_pt1 | contig 23832 bp, 20 predicted proteins | sample AliMusrvi5mmetaG_FD_87041 | JGI IMG/M metagenome (GOLD analysis project Ga0073936, IMG submission 87041) | Freshwater lake bacterial and archeal communities from Alinen Mustajarvi, Finland, to study Microbial Dark Matter (Phase II) - Alinen... | ecosystem: Environmental > Aquatic > Freshwater >... | reverse complement strand
TGAAGAAGGGCGGCGGGCAGGATGCCCGCGCCACCGTGGTCCGGGCATCCTGCCCGGAGTCAAATGGTCTCACATGGTTTCCCGGCTGAATGCCAATATCCGGCTGAGTTCAGGATGTCTGAGGCTCATGGCACCGGGACAGTTGATTGGTTTGTTAGATAGGGGCTGCGGGATGGTCGCGTTTCTGGTGCGGTTGCATTCGAGAACCAGAGTTTGATGCCCTTGTCTGACTGACAACAACTTATCCCTCTCCCGGCCCGCCAAGCGCCCCACGTTGGACACCCAGCCGCAGACGGCTGTGCACCCGACTGCTATGGGGCTTTGGGAGCGGGTGCGGCACCCGGTGCGGGAGCCACGACTGCCGCGGCCACGACGCCGGGAACCGGCTCCAAGGTGAGCGGATCGACCAGGGTGGTGGGCGTGATTGCCTTGCCGGGCAGCGCCTTGACGTGATCGGCGGTGAGTTCATCGGCGGTGACAGCCTGGGGGGCGTTCTTGCGGGCGGCGGAGATTGTCATGGCGGCTTTGGCCATCTCGGTGGTGATGACATCTCCCTTGGTGTTGCCGAAGTGGTTGCGAACATAGGTCATGATGCCGGCGAGTTCCTCGGGAGTCATGCCAATGCCTTGCGGAGTCATGACACCATAGACTTTCCCGTTGCTGGTCGGACCTTGCAGGCCGTTGAGCACGATCATGGAGAAGCGCTCGGTTTCACCATTGGCCCAGGCGGAACCCACCAGTGACGGATAGGTGGTGCCGTTGCCCTTGGCCTCCGGGCCATGACAGGTGATGCACTTGGCTTCGAACACCTTCTTGCCCCGTGCCGAGTAGGCGTCCATCGCGGTCTTGGGAGGCAGCGGAGTGGCGACGCTGCCCGGCGCCGTGCCACGCTGGTAACCGTCGCGAAACAACGCGCCGTAGGAAAGCCGGGGACCACCATAGCCAACGATGAAGCCCGCCAGCAGCAAGACCGCACCGCAAATCATTGTGGTCGGTATCGAAATGGGCTGGCTGCCATCTTCCGGAATCCGCAGTTCCCGCGCCGCCGCCGCTACGTCAGATGTCCCATCCATCCCATAGGTCCCATCCGCCCCATCGGTGGCGGCCTCATCTATCGTTTCATTAGGTGCGGACATGATAAGCTGTGATTTGAACTCGGGAAAACACTCAACGGGCCGCGGCCTTCGCGTCGCGCGGGGCGAAATCCAATGCGGCGGGAACGGGTTGGTCCTTCTTCATGGCTAGCAGATAGGAAACCAGCGCCTTGGCATCGGCGCTCGGCACCAGTTCCGTGCTCGCGTCCGCGCCAAACGGCAGGGCGTCGTTAGACGGTTGGCCCTTGATCTCGCGCCGGGTGAATAGATAGCGATGCGACGGGCAGGTGGACTTGCGCAGCTCCGGGCTGCGTCGCGGGTCATAAAGATGCGCGTAGAGCAGCGCGGCGGGATCGCCGCCGCCCTTGGCCGCGACGGCCGCCTCCAGCCGCCGTGCGAGGTTGGACAAGTCCGGGCCCATGCGGGTGCTGCCAAGCTGCGCGAACGACTCGCCCTCGAAGTCGTAGGCGTTGGTTTCGCGGCGGGTGTCCCCGCGCTCCGGATCTTTGGCCAAGCCTCCCCAATCCGGCCGGTACAGATCGTTGCCGGCATAGGTGGGACGCACCAACTGGGTGTGGCAGAGATAGCAGCCGTTTTCGCCATACACCCTCGCACCATTGACGATCCGACCGGCTCGCTTCGGATAGAAAACCCCGGCGACGCCATCAACCTCCTTGGAAAGAGTGATGGGTTGGAGGTTGCGCATCTTGATGAAGGGCACGACAACGACTAACAGCCAGGCGAGACCGAAGCTGGCGCCTAGACCGAGAATGAAATTGCGGAGAGACATGGGGGATCGCGGATGGAAGATGGAAAATCGGGAATGGCAGATCGAAGATAGAAGATAGCGGATCGACGATTTCAGTGGCTGGGTTGGGGTCCGAGGGCGGGAATCTCGGCGGCAGAATCCAACAGCGTCGGATTGGGACCACGGCGGCCGAGGCGCAGCCACATCATGGCGAGATGAACGAAGAAAAACACATTGGAAAAGAGGATGACACACCAGGCGAAGGTGGATACCGCCGCATAGGGCCGCACGACATCGGTGACCATCTCCCATGGCTGCAGCCAGGCCTCCTGGGCGCTGCCCTGGATGAAGCCGCCGAACAAGGCGCCAAAGGCGATGGCAACAATGCCGTAGGCCGAGAAGAAGAAGTGCATGCTGATGAAGCGGCTGGAAATCCACTCGCGGCAGGTGATGCGGGGCACAATGAAGTACACCGCCCCAAACATCATGAAACTGAAGCAACCGTAAATGGCCAGAATCTCAAAGCCATAGCCGGCAATGGAAAACTGGGTGAGCTTGAGCGACGAGCCCGGCAGGTTCAGCGCGATGCAGGCCACCGCGAGCAGCAACACGCCCATCAACCCCGCCAGGGTGAAGTGCAACGCCGGGCTCTTGGGAAGCTTCTCCTCCGAGGAGAAAATGGTGCGCAGGATGTTGATGGCGGCGGTGGCCAGCGGGACTGCCAGCAACGCGGTGGCGGCCGCCCCCAGATAGGGTAGAAACACCGGCAGCGGCGCCCCCGCCAGTTTCTGCATCCCGGCCCACGGCGCAACCACGGCAAGCGACCAAAAGCCCAACATGGCAAGGGTGTGGCTGGGAACCGGCCGTCCGGTGAGTTTGGGTGCCAGGTAGTAGGCGGTGCCCAACGCGATCGGAATGAAGAACAAGAAGATCAGCGCCGACTTGAACCAGACATTGATCGCGGCAGCCATCACCGGATGCCCGGTCGCACAGTGCAGCAGGCCGTTGGCGGTTACGAAAACCCACGGAAACCAGATCATCGCGGCAAGGATATACCATTGGGAGACATAGGTCCGCCCGCCGTCACACACCCGGAATTGGATGAACGACCAGACGACAATCGCAACATAACTCAACAACAGCCCCGGCCACGCGAAGGCGGGAAATTCCATCCACGGCATGCCGCTGCCCGCCCCGCCGAGAATGCCCACAGTTCCTAACAGAACAGCTAGATTCCAGACATGGCCTGCCGTGAGGATGGTGCCGGCGGAGCGGCATTGCTGGCCGGACATGCGTGCCATCAGCCAGATGAGAACCCCGAAAGCTGCCTGAAATCCCCAGCCATACACCAAGGTGTTGACGTGCGCGGGAAACACCCGCCCATAGCTGAGGTACGGGCAACCATCCATGAACTCAGGATCGTGCACCTTGATCGACGCGATGATCGCCAGCAGAATCGACACCGCGAGCCATGCGGCACCACTGGTCAGGAAGAACATCACCGGGTGCCGCAGCGAGCGGTCGATCCCGGCCCGGAGCGTGACGTCGGAGATGGCGGCGGCGGAAGTGACGGAAGACATTGGTTTGTTAGATAAGGAATGGCCGCGTCAGGGTTTGGCCGGGGACGCGGGCGGTGGGACGGCTTCCACTGGCGGTTTGGCCGCCGGGGGAGACTCGCCGGCTGAAGCCGGCGCTCCGGTTGGAGCGGGCGGAGTGGCGGGTTCGGCGGCGAGGTTTTGGGCGGTGGGCGAACCGGGCACCACCTGCTCGGGCTTCTCGACGGCGGCAGGTTTGCTAGAAGCGAGTTCGGCCGCGACCTTGGGCATGGCGGCTGCGATTTCCGCGCTGGACAGGGCGGCTGCCTGCGCCTTGATGATCCGATCCCTGGTGGCGTAGCGCGCCACGGCGGCGGCATCCTCCAGATTGGTCGGCGGCCTGCGGTTGAAGAGCAGGACCGCGGCGAGCAGCACGCCAAAGATGAGAAATGACCACAGCGCCCACCAGAAGGTGTTGAAGCGCAGAATCGGGTTGTCGCGGGTGGGGTCCATGAGGTGTGGGGGAAGTGAGTAATCTGTTATCTTCGATCCATTATCCATTATCCGCTATCCACTATCGGGAGTGGATGGCGGATAATGGATTGCAGATGGAAGATGGATCAGTTCGATACATTGGCGGATTCGAGGATGCGGGGGTCGCGGTTCGGATAGAGCGAGTGCTGGCCGAGGGCGCGGATCAGGAAGAAGAGGAAGGCGGCACCGAGGGTGATGAAGGCGAAAATGTCGCCCCAGAAGGCACCGGGGATGGACACCTGGATCGGGCCGAGGCCGGCGAAGGCGGGACCCTGGCTCATGTGCTCGCCACCCAGCGAGATGCCGCGCTCGGGAATGGTGATGAGATAGTGATCGAGGGCGTGCATGCAGAGGGAGTACACGGCGACGATCGAGAGCACCCTGGGGTTTCTCTTCAGCCAGGCCTGGAGCAGGACGACAAAGGGGATCACGAAATGGCCGAAGACCAGCGTGAGCATGGCGATGTTCCAATCACCGGTGTTGCGGATGAGGAAGTAGGAGGTCTCCTCGGTCTGGTTGGAATACCAGATGAGGAAAAACTGCGAGAAGCTGACGTAGGCCCAGAATATGGTGAACGACAACATCAGTTTGCCCATCAGGTGGTAATGTTCCGGCCCGGTGACGTGCTTGAGGTGGCCGTGACTCTGGAGCCAGGCGCACACCAGAATGATCACCGCCAGCGAGTTGAGCGCGGAACCGGCAAACAGATAGACGCCCCACATGGTGGAGAACCATTTGTAATCCAAACCCATCATGAAATCAAAACCGGTGAAGGTGATGGTCAGCGCGAAAATGATGAGCGTGTAGGTGGAGTGGAAGCGCGCCCTGAAAAGGCGGGCGGTGCCGGGGTTCGGATCGGTGTCCTGATCGGTGGAAAGCTTGCGCAGGCCGTAGATCACCAGGCTGAGGCCGACGCCCCAGAAGATGACCCGCGCATACCAGAACGGGATGTTCATGTACCAATACTTGTGGTAGAGCAGGCTGGCCTCATGGTTGAGGTAATCCTTCACATAGCCGGTGGCGCCGCGATGGATGTTCATCCACTCGTAGAGGTATTGCTGGACCTCGGGGCAAAGCAGCGGCAAGCCGAACAGGAACATCCACGGATAGGTGGAGCCGAGGTTTTCGAAAGTGCGGCGCACCGAGGTTCCCCAACTCGAGTTGGAGACGTTGTGCAGCAGCGTCCAGAAGCAACCACCCATGGACAACGTGAGATAGAAATAAAACGCGAAGAGCCAGGAATAGGCAAACGGCGCGCGGATCCTCACCGGCGCGAAAAACAGCAGATACATGCTGGCAAGCGTGCAGATGACGGTTAGACCGAGGGCAATCGACTTGACCTTCGACACCTTGGAGGCATCGAGGTGATCGCCATTGATGGCGATGTCGGCGGAGGTGACGTGGTGGTGGGCCATTGCGAACGGGGTCGGAAAAGGTTATCGGGGCTTGGGCTGGCAGGCCTTGGCGTCTTGCAGGGTGTGGAGATATGCGATCACGGCCCAGCGGTCCCTGATGGGAATGTTCGGGCCGTAGGCACCCATGTTGCCCTTGCCTTTGGTGATGGTGTCGAAGACGCGGCCGTCCGGATAGAAGATGCGGCCTTCGGGCGGATTCGCATCCTGGGTGTGGAGATTGAGCCTGCCGTTGGCGTTGGGGGTGACGGCCACCGGCACGCCGTAGGTGGTGGTGATGCCCACGCCATCGCCCGAGGGGCCGTGGCAGAGGGCGCAATTGATGGTGAACACCTCCCGGCCACGCTTGATCAGCGCGGTGGCGTTCTCCGCGGTTAGGTTGAGTTCCTCCGGCATTCCGTTGCCGAAATAGTCGCCGATCTGACCGGTATAGTAGTAACCGGTGGCGCCGCCGAATTCATACTCGGGAATACCGCCGAGTTCGCGCGAACCGTCCTCATTGAAGCCGCGCGGCTGCGTTTGCGCCACCGGCGGGCGGCCGCCCTGGCCGTTGGCGAAGAACGCGTCCGGCTTCTGAGCCCGCAGCACGTCCTGCTCGCGCATGTCCGGGAAAATCCGGATCGGCGGCTTGGCAAACTTCTGGCCGCGGAATCCGAAGATACCGACCACCAGCACCGCGATGATCGCATATACCAGGAAGAAATAGCGCATGAGGCAGAGGGAATTTGAGATTTGAAATTTGAGACTTGAAGTTCAGGAGTCCTCCTCGGCGACGAGTTCTATGTTAGATCCGCCGATTTCCGCCAACAGCTCGCGGGTGGCGGTGGGGCTGAAGTTGCCATCGCGGGCCTCGATGGCGATGAAGAAGCCGTCGTCGGTGGCACGCTGGAACTGGTCGCTGGCAAACAAGGGGTGATTGAGCCGCGGCAGGCGGATCAGCGACAGCAACCCGAAGAGCACGGTAAAGCCGGAGAACAGAATCGTCAGCTCGAACATGATGGGGAAAAACGCCGGAATGGTGAAAATGTTGGCCGGCTTGCCCTGCACCACGGTCGGGAAGATCACCACCTGCGTGACGTAGGCGAGTGAAAATGCGGTGGCGGTGCCGGTCATCCCGCCGAAAAACACAAACCACGGCAGAATCGAGCGCTTGATGCCCATTGCATCATCGAGCCCGTGGATCGGATAGGGCGAGTAACAATCCCATTGCCTGAAACCGGCGTCGCGGACTTTTTCCGCGGCCTTGTAGAGGGCGGCGGCGCTGTTGAACTCGGCGAGATAGCCGTAAACGCGTTTGCGGGAGGTGCTCACTGGAAATTTGAGATTTGAAACTTGAAGTTTGAGATGTTAGGTTTGGACCAGTTCGTGTTGATAGGCGGCCTCCTTGACGACGCCCGGATCGGGATGCGCGAGATGGGCCTCGTGGTGGGGATCGGACTCGCGTTTGGCCCACTTCACCTCGGCGATGTTGATGCACGGCAGGAAACGCAGGAACAACAGGAACAACGACAGGAAAAAGCCAATGGTGCCGATGAACAGGATCTGGTCGGCGGCGGTGGGCGAATAGGTTTTCCAATCGCCCGGCAGCCACGAGCGGGCCAGTGTGGTGACGATGATGACGAAGCGCTCGAACCACATGCCGACGTTGACAAACATGGCGACGATCATGACGACCCAGAGGTTTTCGCGGCAGGCGCGGGACCAGAACACCTGGGGGGCGATGACGTTGCAGGTCATCATGCAGACATAGGCCCACCAATAGGGACCCGCGATGCGGAACTTGAAGGCGTCCATTTCATAGATGGCACCCGAGTAGAAGGCGACGAACAGTTCCATTAGATAGGCATAGCCGACGATGGTGCCGGTGAGCAGGATGATCTTGGCCATGTTGTCGATGTGCTTCATGGTGATCAAATCCTGCAAGCCGTACACGAAGCGGGCCGGCACCATGATGGTGAGCACCATGGCGAAGCCGCCGAAGATGGCGCCGGCCACGAAGTAGGGCGGGAAAATGGTGGTGTGCCAGCCGGGCACCACCGAGGTGGCGAAGTCAAACGACACCACCGAGTGAACCGAAAGCACCAGCGGCGTGGACAGCGCGGCTAACAGCAGATAGGCCATTTCATAATGGCTCCACTGACGGTTGCCGCCGCGCCAACCCAGCGAAAGGATGCCGTAGATGATCTTGCGGATGCCGGGCCGGCAGCGGTCGCGGATCGTCGCCAGGTCCGGCACCATGCCGAGGAACCAGAAAATGAGCGAAACGGTGAAGTAAGTGGAGACTGCGAAGACGTCCCACAGCAACGGCGACTTGAAGTTCTGCCAGATGGCATTGGCATTGGGCACCGGGGCGAGGAACCACGCCATCCACACCCGCCCGACGTGGAAGGCCGGGAAGATCCCCGCGCACATCACCGCGAAAATCGTCATCGCCTCCGCGGCGCGGTTGATCGAGGTGCGCCAGTTCTGTCTTGTTAGAAAAAGGATCGCCGAGATGAGGGTGCCGGCGTGACCAATGCCGATCCAGAACACGAAGTTGACGATCGGCCAGCCCCACATCACCCGGTTGGTGTTGCCCCAGACGCCGACGCCGGTGGACACCAGATAGAACAGGCCGCCGCCCACGCCGATGGCGGCGATCAAGGCGCAGGGAACGAACAACAACCACCACAGCAACGGTTGCTGGTTTTCAAGAACACCACAAACGCGCGCGGTGATCCAATGATACGAGCGACCGCTGAGAATGAGCGCCTCGCGCTCAAGCACCGGAAGTTTCGGTCCCTGGTGTGGAACCTCCGAGGCGTGCTGGGTGGTGGAAGCCATGTGTCGTTAGAATGCTGGATTGAAGGGGAGTGGCGCGGCTGAATCAAGCCATGTTGATGGTGGCCTTGCCAATGAACGGGGCATCCGGCATCTCCGGATTCGGGTTCTTGACGCGTGCCAGATAGCTGGTGCGCGGACGCGTGCCGATATAGTTGAGCAGATCATAACCGCGCTCCAGCCGCTTGGTGCGGCCCAGCGCGGAATGCTCCTCATCGAGCAGATTGCCAAAGGTGATCGCCGTGGCCGGGCAGGCGTCCTGGCAGGCGGTTCTAACCGAATCGACCGGGATGCGCAACGTCGCGGCGCTCACCTCCATCTCAGTGGACGGCTTGCCGGCGGCGAGCGCCTCCTGCTTCTGGCCGCGCTTTTGGCGGATCACCGCATCCTTGAGCCGCTGCACGCAGTAGGTGCATTTCTCCATCACCCCGCGCATGCGGACGGTGACGTTCGGGTTGCGCTGGAGGTGGGGCGCCTCGCCCACCTGTTTTTCGCCGAGCGGGCCCTTGTAGAGGTTGTGGGCGATGAGCGGGTTGCGCTTGTTGTAATCGAAGAAATTGAAGCGCCGGACCTTGTAGGGGCAGTTGTTAGCGCAATAGCGGGTGCCGACACAGCGGTTATAGGCCATCGCGTTGAGACCATCCTCGGTGTGCACGGTGGCATTGACGGGGCAGACGGTTTCGCAGGGAGCGAGTTCGCATTGCAGGCAGGCGACCGGCTGCGGGACGAGCGCGGGGTTGTCCGCATCGAACTCGTTGTCCTTCTGCGTGGCGAAGTACCGATCCATGCGGATCCAGTGCATTTCGCGACCCTTGGCCACCTGTTCCTTGCCGACGATGGGGATGTTGTTTTCCGCCTGGCAGGCGACGAGGCAGGCGTTGCAGCCCATGCATGCGGACAGGTCGACGGCCATGCCCCATTGGTGGAGCGTGTCGGTTAGAAAATCCGGCGCCTTGCCGTCCTTGGTGGGATGCCAGGTGGCGGAACCCTTTTGGACGTATAATGAAATGTTAGGCTCGGCGTGGGCGTCGTTGCCCTGTTTCTTGACGTTGGCGAGCTGGCTGTCGAACGAGCCTTTCTCGGGGTCGGCCAAGGTCGAGATTTCGCGGGCCAGGGCGCGGCCATACATCGCGCTGTGCTCCTGGGTGACGGCGATGGAGTAGACTCCGCCGGTCTTCTTGGCGGTGGCGCCGGTGGCGAAATACGGCGTCTTGGCGTTGCGCAGCGGATAGGCGTTGAAACCGCGATTGACACCGACGCGGCCGACGTGCGCGGCATTGGCCGTGCCGCGCCTGAGTTCATCATCGTCATCGCAGCCCTGGCCATAACCTAACGGGATCACCAGGGTGTTTTCGGCCTGGCCGAAGGAAATGAGCACCGGGACGTCCAACGCAGTGCCGTTGACCATGACGCGGATCATCGGCGACCTGCGGTTGCCGCCCTCGCCATCCGGATAGGACTTGCCATAAGCGCTCTCCACGCCAAGCACCTTTGAAACCGGCTCCGGACTGATGATCAGATCATAAATGCCCAGGTTTTTGGCGGTGAGCGGAGCGATGAGTGCGGCATTGTCCCAGGTGAGTTTGGAAATCGGATCGGGCGCCTCCTGGAGCCAACCGTTGTCAATCCAACGCCCGTCAAACACCGAGGAGTCGGTGGCGAAGAGGATTTCCAGCGACTCCGGCGTGGGCGGGGTGAGCGCGGCGGCGGCGATCTCGGCAGCAGCGCCAGCGGCGATCTTCGGCTGGACCAATGGATAGGTCGTGCCCTGTTGGAACCCCTCGCGCAGAAACCTTTTCCATGCCTCGTCCCCCGCCCCGGCCAGCGCGGCGAAGGTGGCGCGGACGGCGGAGTAGGCGGGGGATGGCTCGCCTTTCGGGCCTTCCCCGGTGAGCAGTTTGCCATCGTCGGACAGCAGGGCGAGCAACAACTCAAGCTCGGAAACGCAGTCCGGATAGAGCGGCAGAATCATCGGTTGGACCACCGTGTGGGTGCCGCGGCTGCTGCGGGCGTCCGCCCACGACTCCAGATAATGGGCGGCTGGAACGTGCCAGGTGGCGGCGTGCGCGGTGGCATCGGCACGCATGCCGAAGTGAATGCTGGTCTTGAGCTTGGCAAAGGCGTCGCCGAACATGAGATCGGGCAGCGCGTCATAGATCGGATTGGACGGCGTGAGCAGCACCAGCGATTCGACCTCGCCGGCATCGATATCGGCCTTGAGGGTGGCCAGGGTGCCGAGGCCCGCTGTTTCGGTTAGCAGGGCGGCCAGGGGCTTATCGGCACCGAGGTTGCCCAGCACCAGATTGATGGCAAGGGCGAGGTGATGCACCGCGGCGGGCTGGCGGGAGCCGGCCAGCACCAGGGATTTGCCGGCGTGCTGTTTGAGATCGGCGATAACGCCCTGCACCCAGGCGATTTGCTTGGCATCCGAGAGCGGCCCGACCTGGCTGACCAGCTCGGTGTTGCTAACAATGCCGCGGGCGATCTCGGCGGCGACGGTTAGGACCTGGCTCGGCGCCACCCGCAGGCGGTGATCGGCCATCCCTCCGGTCAGGCTGTAGGCCGCCTCCACGGCATACAGCCGGTTCATCTTATCCTTGTCGGGCTGGGCGGAATAGCCTGCGCCTTCCGGTTTGCGGCGCTCGAAAAACGGCGTTACCGGCCCCTGCGGATCGTTGCCGGCGAAATCGCAGTCGAGCGACAGTATCCGCTCCGCCCTGGCAAAATCCGCCACCCATTTCACCCCGTCGCCGAGGGCGGCGGCGGCCTCGCCGGTGAGCGCCTCATATTGATAGAACCTGGCGCCGGCAAACTTTGCCGCGAGTTCCTTGCGCAGGCGGGCACGGGTCGGACTGTCATCCGCGCCGAACAAGAACCCGACTTTGGCCGCCTTGTCCGCGGCGAGCGCCGCGAGGACCGCCTCGAACTCGGCGCGCCCGGCCTTGACCCCGGCTTTGAGAAACCCGCGGGAGCGCGACGGTGAGTAAAGGTCCAGCACGGAGGCCTGGGCAAAGGCGTCGGTGCCCTCGGCATCCGGATGGTGGTGGTTGGGCGCGACTTTGGTCGGCCGGCCTTCGAAGGACGTGACCACCAGCGGCGTGGCGCCATGGGCGCGCGGCATACTAGAAGCATAGTATATCGCCTTGCCCGGGATCACCCACTCCGGCGCCTTGGTGAACGGGACGATGTAGCTTTCCGGGCGGCGGCAGGCGGCCATGCCCAGGCCGGCCAGCGCGGTGGAGGCACCCATGAGCTTGAGGAACGAACGGCGGGAGACTTCCGCGTCGCCCGCGTCGGCCATCTCGGCGGACCCCTGGGGGAACTCGCGCTCCAGCCAGTGGCGGAATTCGGCGGAATCTTCGAGCTGCCCCGCACTGCGCCAGGCGACGGTGGATTCGTCGGCGGGAACTGCGGGGTGGTGCCAGGTGCGCTTGCTCATGTTAGGTTGGACTGCTGGAAATGAATGGCTTCGGGGAACGCATGGGGGCGGATCAATGGTGGCAGGTGGCACAGGTCGTTTTGGGCGCCACCTTGAATTGGTCCTTGAGGAAGATGCCGAATTCGGCGGGCGTGGTGACGCCGGGCTGCGGGTGGTCCTTGAGGTATTGTGCCGCGTCGTATTTCATGTTGTAGACCTCTTCGAGCGGGCGGAGGTTGAGTTCCGGCGCGCGGTGGCAGTCCAGACACCAGCCCATCGACTGGTTCTGATCCTGGAAGACCACCTCCATCTGATCGACCCGCCCGTGGCAACTCACGCAGGAAATGCCGCGGTTGACGTGGGGCGAGTGTTGGAACTTGACGAAATCCGGGGCCTTGTGGATGCGCACCCACTCGATGGGCTTGCCATCGTAGCCGGCAAACGACGGATCCATCGACTTGCGCAGCGGCGCCAGCTTCGGGCTGTCGCGCAGCACATGCTGGTGGCAATTCCAGCAGGTGTTGCCCGTCGGCACGTTGGAATGACCCGCCACATCGACAAACGAGTGGCAGTAACGGCAATCCATGCCGACCTGATCGATGTGGATCTTGTGCGAAAACGGGATCGGTTGGGACGGTTGATAGCCCACCACGAGCGCCTTGGGGGTCGCGTAATAGGTGAACGCGAGCATCACCCCGGCAGCCACTGAAAGCACGCAGAAAGCGATTTTCAGGGGCAGCAGGTTTGACCAGCGAGGGAAAATGTTTGCCATGGGAGGGCTTCGGGAAATGGGATGGAAACAACGGAATGGGTCGCAGACAAATTCAAAAGCACCCCGAACGTCGCCGATCGAGGCCGCAAAGATGCAACCACATTCCAACCTTGCAACCCAAAAAAACGCCTTTTTCCATCAGGGTCGGGGCCGCGTCCCCGGATTCGGGCCGCGTCGCGGGGGGTGAGTGGCCGATCCTTGAGCGGATGGCCGTGGCGCCCCCGGGTGAAACTGTCAAAACCGCCCGTGATCGTGGGGCACAACCCATCCCATTCCAAGCGTCCGAAGACATCCGGCCACCCGCCCTTCCGGGTATCGACCCGTTGGTGACACACTGGCGAAGGACGGTCATATTGACCAGTTGCTGCTAGCTCATGGGATTCCTCACTGAGGCGGAGAGAAACCTGCCATTTGCCCCGAGCAGCCTTGCTCAGGGCTTCGACCAGTTCAGGCCCTTTTCCTGCCGCCAGCGCCGATAGGCTTTGAATTGCTCACCCTTGGGAAGCATCTGCCGAGCCGGATCTTCCGTTAGAAACGCCTCGAACTCGCCCCGCGGCGCGGAGACCCCGGCACCCGCCGCAGACGCTTTCGGAGCCGCCCGGGCACCCCGCTCCTCTAACAATAGCTCGATGCGCCGCAAGCGCCGCGTGCCCAACAGAGCCACCACCAGCAAGACCCCCAAGCAACCCGCGCACACCGCGAGCAACACGAGCAACGTTGAGATTTCCGTCCCGGACATGCCGACCAGCCTGCCAGCGTCCCCGCCGCCTGCAAAGGAGAATTTCGTCAATCGCCAACCGTTGCGGAGCGCGAGCCGGCTCAAAGCCTTGACCTATCAACCATGCCTTTCGGTTTTCAAAGACCCTGGCGCAGGACGATACCAACGGGGCAATGATCCGAGCCCTGCACCTGCGGCAGGATCTCCGCGGACAGCACCCGCGGGAGCAACGCGGAGGAAACCCCGACGTAATCGATTCTCCAACCGATGTTGCGCGGCCGCGCGCCGGCTCGATACGACCACCACGAATACGCCCCTTCCGTGTCCGGATGGAAATGCCGGAAAGTGTCCACAAACCCCGAGTCTAGCAATTCCCCGAAGCTGGCGCGTTCCTCGGCGGAAAACCCGGGGCTGAAGCGGTTCTCGCGGGGTCGGGCGATGTCGATTTCCCGGTGAGCGACGTTGAGGTCGCCACAAAACACCACCGGTTTGCGTGCCGCCAACTGGCACAGGTGCAGGCGGAAGGCCTCATCCCAGGCGAGTCGATATGGCAGGCGCCGCAGTTCGTCCTGCGCGTTGGGAGTGTAGACATTCACCAGCGTGAAATCCGGATACTCCAAGGTCAGCACCCGCCCTTCGCTGTCATGCTCGTCGATGCCCATGCCCGAGGCCGATCCTAACGGCTCTTGCCGGGTGAACACCGCCACCCCCGAGTAGCCCGGCTTGGTGGCGGAATTCCAATAAGCGTGGTAGCCGGCCAATTCCAAGGGCAGCGGCACCTGCTCGGGCCGCGCCTTGGTTTCCTGCAAACACAGCACATCGGGTCGCTCGGCGGCCATGAACGCGTCAAAGCCCTTGCCTAACACCGCCCGCAGTCCGTTCACATTCCATGACAGCAATTTCATCGCGCGCCATCCTCGCCTGCCGCGACGCGTCCGACAAGTCCGGGTTGTGACCAACGCGCCCGCGAGGCGGTATGACTTACGATCAGGGCACAAATAGCACCTTGCCGGCGCGGTCCGCGGCGGTGAGGCGGGCGAGGGCCGCAGGGAATTCGGCGAGCGGGAACGTGGAATCCACCGGTTGCAGCAGCGTGCCGGCCGCCACCCGCGCGGCCAAATCGGCATACACGGCACGCACTTCCGCATCCGGGGCATGCTCGATCCAGCGCGTCACCCACAAGCCGCGCACTTGGATGTCGCGGAAAATGAGCAGGCCGTTGGGAACAGTTAGAGGCCGCCGGGCCATTGCTCCATACGTGATATGGGTGCCGCCTTCACGCAGCAAATTCATCAGGCGCAAGGCGCTATCGCCACCCACCGCATTGAAGGCGAGCGCGGCGGTGGCGCCGCCGAGCGCCGCCTTGGCCGCCGCCAGGCCGGCCTCGTCATCCAACACGACGGCATCGCCACCGAGCTGTTTGAGTTGATCCAACAATTCCGGCCGCCGCACCAACGACAGCGTGCGAATCCCCAGGTCGCGGGCGAGTTGGATCACGCAGCGTCCGACCGCCGAGTTACCGGCATTCTGCACAATCCAGCCGCTCTGCTCCGGCTTGCCGAAGCCGTGCAACAGGCGCCAGGCCGTGGCCGGATTGACCTTGAGCATCGCCGCCTGCAACGGCTCGATGCCGGCGGGCAACTTGAACAAACCGTGCGCCGCCATCAGCGTGTGGCTGGCCCAGGTGGCGGCACGACGCAGGAAAATCACCCGATCCCCCGGCTGGTAATCCGCCGCCCCACTGGCCTCCACCACGCCGCAGCCCTCGACTCCCGGCGTCGCCGGCAACTCCGGCTTCACGCCATACGTGCCTTCGATGAAATTCAGATCCGCCGGATTGACCGGCGCGGCAAGCATCCTGACAAGAACCTGGTCGCTGCCGGGTGGCGGCAGACTGAAGGCTTGCACCCGGAGTTTGTCCACGGGTACGCCGGTTTCCTCGATCACCAACCGTTGTCCGACAATCCCCGCATCAAAAGGTTCCATGGCAGGAGCCTGCCACGGCACGCCTCACATTCCAAGTGCCAAATCCCACCAAACACTAGCGAGGCTCCGCCTCAGACCCAAGACGCAAGACTTGAAGACACAAGACAAGAAAATTTGACCTAACGACAGCATCTTTGGCTCTTCAAGGACACCAGTTCAAGGTGGGGGCGGCGACCCGCCCGGGCCGGGGGCGGACGAGCGCCGTTTGCCGGGTGCAGGGGAAGCGCCGGGTGCGCCACCTTTTTCGATCCGGAAGGTCCAGTGCGCTTCCACTTTTCGTTCGCCCGCTTTCGCGCTCAAGATCACCGTGCAATTGCCATCACTCAGTTTCTGTGTGACTTGATAGGAAACGGAATCCGTCTTTGGATCGTAGGTGAGCGAAACCACGCCCAAGCCGCTCACCCGCATTTGCACGGTGTCTGGATCCACCTCGCCGAGCCCTTTCAGGTCAGCCTTGATCAGCGGGAGAGAGGTGTGAATGGTTTCGCCTTCAGCCGGCTGTGTGGCAAGCGTGGTCGGAGCGACCACCGCCGGAGGGCCGGTTCCCCCGCCGGAATAGGCAATCATCTTCACGGCATCGGCGAATACTTTCGGTTTGTTCGCCTCAATTGCGTAGCGGCCGAGCGCATCGGAGGGCGAATCACGGTTGATAGGCTGGCCGAAAACCGTGAAGAGGGCTTCGTAACCGGCACCGCGCGCGAGTTCCTTGACGTGCTCGTTGTAATGGCCGAATGGCACGGCATAGCAATTCACCTTGATGGCGAGCTTTTCCTCTAGCAATTCCTTGCAACCAATCACCTCATTGTGCAGCCATCGTTCATAATCCGGCCCGGTCAGTTTTTTCCTGATTCGTTTCGCTCCGGGTTCCGCCACCATGATGGCATGGTTCTCACGCAGGTCCTGGTGGGTGGCGGAGTGCGCCTGAATATCGACGCCCTCGTCGCGCATCTCGGCGAGTTGTTCCCAGGTGATCGCCCCACCGCCAGCGAGCGTCCCGCCGCGCACCCCTTCGGTGTAAATGAACAGGGTGAGAGGGTAACCGAATTTTTTCAGGATCGGCCAGGCCACCTTGTATTGCGTTTCCCAACCGTCATCAAACGTGATGACGGCGCAGCGCGGAGGGATGTTTTTCTCACCGCGTTTCCAAGCCAGGAAATCCTGCATCCCGATGACCGTGATGCCCCGGTCCTTGAGCATTTTCATTTGGGCCTCGAAGTCAGCCGGCCGGATCTCGGTCCCCGGGAAGCGGACGCTATCCACAAATCGGTGGTAACAGAAAATGAGGGTCTGCGCGGATTGATCGATCGCCACATTGGCAGGTTTCCCGGCGGGCGCCGTGGCGGCGGGCTTTGAAGTCGCTTGGCCGGACGCGCCCGGCTGATCCACCGCGGCGGAACCAGCCGCCGGTGGCAGCGGAGCGGCGGCGCCTGTTTGCATGAGGAGGACCGCACTGAAAAAAACCAGGCATGGAAACACGGGGATGATCGTAAATTGGTTTGGCACGCCTGATCGTACGCCCGAATGTGCGGCGACGCAAAATGAATCCCCCTCGGAGGATCCGAAAAGAAATTGCAACTTCCGCCAAAACGACTCGTATGTTCGACGACTCCGCTCGCTCAGCCCAATAATCAACATGAAACAAATCATTCGCCCCCTGCTTGTCCTCGCGCTCGCGCTCGCGCCCTCGTTGTCCGCCCCTGCGGCGGACGCCAAGCGCGTCATCGTTTGCACCGTCACCTGCGGTTTTCGCCACTCCTCGATTCCGCTCGCGGAAAAAACCCTGCAGCGCCTCGGCGAGGAGTCCAAGGCCTATACCGTCGTGGACTGGGTACGAAATCCGGCGAAGGAGGAAATGGACAAGCTCAGCCCCGCCAACCTCGCCGCGCAAAAGATCGACGCGGTTATTTTTGCCAACACCACCGGCGATCTCCCGCTGCCGGACCGCGAAGGCTTCATCAAGTGGATCAATGACGGCCACGCGTTCTGCGCGATGCACAGTGGCAGCGACACCTTCCATGGATTTCCCGGTTATAACGAAATGCTGCAAGGGGAATTCGCCGGCCACGGTGCCCAGGTGCCGGCCGATCTGATCGCCGGCGACACGGCCCACCCGGCCAACGGCGGCATTGGCGCGACCTGGGATCTCTCGCAAGAGGAAATGTATCTCATCAAAAATCAGGACCGCGCCAAGATCCGGGCGCTGTGGTTCATGCGCCATGATCCCAGCGACAAGGCGAAGCTCGGCTACCACGCCGTCTCATGGTGCCGCATGGCGGGCAAGGGCCGTGTGTTCTACACCTCGCTCGGGCACCGCGAAGACCTGTGGGACGACACCTCCGCCGCCGGGGAACGCAAAAACTCCGAGGCAATCAGCAAGCAATATCAGGCGCACCTCCTCGGTGGCATCAAGTGGGCACTCGGCCTCGCCACCGGCAGTGCGGAACCCAACCCGGACACAAAATAGGCGGTTCAAGAATCTAGCGCCTGCGACTTTGCCGCCATTCCTCGATGGTCTTCAGAAACGGGGCGATGAAGCGTTGGACTTTGGCCGCGCCCACGCCGGGTACCCGCAGCGCATCGTCGGCGGTGGCCGGCCGGTAGCGGGCGAGCGCTTCAAGGGTCTTGTTATTGAAAACCACGTATGGGGGCAGGTTCTCGCGCTTGGCAATCCTGGCCCGGAGATCCCGCAGCAGCGAGTAGAGTTCCGCATCGAAGCCATGATCCTGCAAGGTGACCTCCCGCGTGCGGCCGCCGGCTTCCGGCCACACCAGGGTGTATTTCGCATCGCCACGCATCACGCTGTCGCCCAGGGGTGTTAGAGTCAGCAGCGGATACTCGCCGCTTACGGTCTGTACCAACCCGGCATCGGTGAGTGAACGCATCAAGGCGTTGAGAAAGCCGACACCTTGGTCCTTGAGTATGCCGTAGGTGCTCAATCGATCCAAACCGACATCGAGAATTTCCCGGGAGCGGCTGCCGGAGAGCATTTGGACAATGCGGCCGCGACCGTAGCGGCCTTCCCAGCAGCCATCCGCGCCGCGGCGGGACATGCGCGCCACTCCGCTGAGTGCCTTGCGCACGATGGTTTGCTCTTGCGTGCTGGGGGCACGGGTCTCGCCGGAACCATGTTCGCGGCACATGTCACAACAGCCGCAATCCCCCTCGCCTTCCTCGCCGAAATAACTCAAGATCCAACGCTGGCGGCAGGTTCTGGAATAACACATTTCCACCATCGCCTTGAGCTTTTCCCGGTCCCGCCGGTCCTTTTCCTCGATCGCCGCCTCATCCAACTTGACTTGGCGTGCCAGCACCTCCGGCTTGAGCAGGCGCGTGCCGCGCATCCGCCGTCCCGGCACGTCGAAGCGCTCGATGTAACCGGTCCGCGCCAGCACCGTCAAGGCGCTGCCCGCCGCCATCGAGTTCTTCACATCGGCCTGCTCCGCGATGTCCTCCAAGGTCCGGTGCACCTCGTAGTCCTTGTCGGCCTCGCTGAGCAAATAGTGATAGATCGAACGGATCACCGCCGCCGTCGGGTTGGCACCCTCGATGAAGAACTCCTGCGTGCGGGTGTCCGCATAATTGAACAGCAATTCGCACACCGCGCTCTCGCCATCGCGCCCGGCGCGTCCGGCCTCCTGATAGTATGCCTCCACGCTGCCCGGCACCTCGTAGTGAATCACAAAGCGCACGTCGGCACGATCGATGCCCATGCCGAACGCGTTGGTGGCCACCGCCACATCCGCCTTGCGTGCAATGAAAACCTCCTGGGCGCGCTCGCGCTCGGCATCGCTCATGCCACCATGATAGGCCACACACTTGTATCCCCAACTGGCGAGCGTTTCAGACACCGCCTCGACTTTCTTGCGGGTGGCACAATACACGATGCCGGTGCGATGGGCGGCGACCACCGCTTTCAGCCGCTCGTTCTTCTGTGTCGCGTTATCCACCGCGGCGATGGTGAGTGACAGGTTCGGCCGCGAAAATCCGCTGACCTGCTCGAAGGGCTCGCGCAAGCCCAGCACGTTGGTGATGTCCTGCCTAACAATCGGAGTGGCCGTGGCCGTCATCGCCACGCACTGCGGGTGGCCGAGCTTTTCCAAGGCCTTGCCCAGGCGCAAATAATCCGGCCGGAAGTCATGTCCCCACTGGCTCAGGCAATGCGCCTCGTCCACCGCAAACAGCGAGATTTCCACCCCGGCCAGCGCCTTGAGAAAACTCTCGGCGCGAAACCGCTCCGGAGCCACATAGACCAGCTTGTAACTGCCGTTGCGCATGCCATCCAGGCGCTCCTTCTGCTCGGGCCAGGACAGCGTGGAATTGATCAGGGTCGCGTCAATCCCGCGGGCCAGCAGCGCATCCACCTGATCCTTCATCAGCGCGATCAACGGCGAAATCACCAGGGTCACCCCGCCGAAACACAGCGCCGGGATTTGAAAGCACAACGATTTGCCCCCGCCCGTGGGCATCACCACCAGGCCGTCCCGCCCGGCCACAATCCGCGCGATGACCTCCTCCTGTCCGTCCAAAAATCCCGCAAACCCGAAATGCCGCTTGAGCGCCTCGTGCGGCGTCATCACCAGCGGCTTGGTGGCGGGAACGGGGGTGGATGCGGCATCGGTCATGGCTTGCACAAATGAACATCGCTTACACCGCCCATGTCAACTCCGGTTCTCAGCCCACCAAATCGCCAATGGAGCCGAAGTCCGGCGAAAACAAGCGCTTGTAGGTGCGCGCGGCGTAGCCATCGGTCATGCCCGCCAGAAAATCGCAGACCAAGCGCGCCCGCGCCGCCTCGTGTGGAGCGGCGGCGATTTCCGCGGCGGTATCCGCGGGCAGCAGTTGGAAATCCTGGCCATCAATGAGCCCTTGGGCGACGTAGCGCGTGGCCAGCACCTCCCACAACTGGCGCAGCATCCGGCTGCCCTTGTGCTCAAGCTGCTTCAACTCGGGTGATAGAAAAACCACCTCGAAGGCCAGCCGTTTGAACAAGGCGGACTCGGCCCGCGTCGTCTCATCCACCATCAGGCGAAAACCATAACGATTTGTCAGATCACTCAGGAAATTCACGTCCGGTTGCAGCGTCACCGCCTGGATGTATCTGCCGATGCGCTTCCCCACAAAGGGGTCCACCCGGTGCTGGCGGACCGCGTGCATCAGGTCGCCCAGCGGGGTCCCCGCGCCGCTCGGCTCGCCGCAGCATTCCGCCCACGCCGCGATCTTCTCCAGGTTGAGAAAGCCCGCCCGCACACTGTCAGACAGGTCGTTGAGCGAGTAGGCCGTGTCGTCCGCCCAGTCCATCACCTGACACTCGAGCGACTTGAATCCATCGCGCAGGACTCCCGGGGTTGCCGCCGGCGGGAACGCCCGCCCGCCCAGCGCCCACTCGAGTTGCTCGCGCTGCTCGTCATACAGAAAATGATGCTCCGGTGCGGCACCGGCGATGGCTTGCAGCCCGCTCCACAGCGATTTGTATTTCAGCACGCCATCGAGAAACGCGCGGGTGGGATCCATGCCGGTTCGCCGCGCGGAGAAGATTCGTTCCGTTAGAATCCGCAGGGTTTGCGCATTGCCTTCAAACCCGCCGTGCTCCCGCAACAAGTGATTGAGCGTGCGCTCGCCGGCATGCCCGAACGGCGGATGCCCCAGGTCATGCGATAGACAAACCGCCTCGATCAGATCCGGATCGATGAAAAAGCCCGCGTCCAGCGGCCCGTCCGGCCGGGTTTTGAGCCAGTAGCAGATGGATTTGCCAATCTGCGCCACCTCCAGGGAATGGGTCAGCCGGGTCCGGTAAAAATCATACTCCCCGCTCCAGAAAACCTGCGTCTTGTTTTGCAGGCGCCGAAACGTGGGGGTGTGCAACACCCGGTCGCGATCCACCTGAAACGGCGTCCGATAGTCTCCGGCCGCGCCTGGCTCCGATCGCCGCTCCAGATCAAAGTCGCTGTAAAACCGATTCAACATCGGCAGAACCCTAGACTTCGGCTGCCGAACATGGCAACCCTTTCCTCACTCGCGCGGCGGCGGTCGCGCCGGAAAACGCCACAAGCCACCGCCAACAAAGGCGATCAAGCCTTGTCCCCGAGCCTTTTTGGATCCTGACAGATCGCAGGCTTACGACTGCTCCAGCACCTTTTCCGCCTTGCGGATCGTGGCGGTGGTGTGCTTGCCGTTCACCTTCTTCGCGCCTTCAAGGACGGCTTTCAGTGCTTCCAAGGCAGCTTCGGCAGCAACGAACGATTTCTTGTCACCGCCGTATTTCTTGTCGGAAAAATACTTCGTGAACACCGTCCCGGAGCGGCTGATGGAAAGACGCCAGCCTTGGAAAGCGGCGGTTTCATAGGTGAAGCGGGTCAGATTTTTGATTGATTTCATGGTTTACTGGGGTTGTGAGTTGAACTTCTCGGAACCACAACAAAGCACATCTCTAGCGGCTATTCAAGTGTTATTTTCGCGATTTTCGCCGAAAAAAAACCCGCCACCGCGAATTGCGGGAAAATCGCGCGAAAATTTGCTTGGCAAGCTGCCCCGATCCGCCGTTAAGTCCCCGTCCCGCGAGCAATCCTAAATCGCCGTCGGTCCTCCAAGCCGCCCCGCCCGGGACGGTCCGCTCGCTGGAGGGCAACCCGGCCTCACCCAGTCCACATGTCAACACCCGTCAAACTCGCTCGTTTCGAGCTGCCCAGTCGCCTCCTCCGCAACGAGGACACCGCCACCGATACCTACGCCCAATTCACCGCCGAACCTTTCGAGCGCGGATACGGCCACACCATCGGCAATTCCCTCCGCCGCGTGCTGCTCTCCTCGTTGGAAGGCGCCGCCATCACCTCCGTGCGCATCGCCGGGGTCCAACACGAATTCTCCAGCCTGCCCGGCGTGGTGGAGGACGTCACCGACATCGTCCTCAACCTCAAGAAGGTGAAATTCCACCATAACGAAAAGGAGCCGCGCATCCTTTCCATCAAGGTTGAAAAGGAAGGCCCGATCACCGCCGGCGACATCATCGGCGACAACATCTACGAAGTCGTCAACAAGGACCAGCTCATCTGCGTGCTGGATAAGAAGGTGAAATTCGACTGCGAATTCGAGGTTCGCGTCGGCCGCGGTTTCTCCACCGGGGATGAAAACAAGCGCAAGGACCAGCCGATCGGCGTGATCGCCATCGACTCCATCTACTCGCCCGTCACCCGCGTCAAGTACGCCGTGGACACCACCCGCGTCGGCCAAATGACCGATTACGACAAGCTCACGCTCGACATCTGGACTGATGGCCGCACCACCCCGCAGGACGCCCTGCTGCAGGCCTCCGCCATTCTGCGCCACCACCTCGACGTGTTCGTCAACTACGACGAAAACGCCGTCGGCTTCGAGGCGGCCCCCGCCGAGTCCAGCGAGGAGAACGCCGCCCTCAAGAAGCTGCTCAACATGTCGGTCAACGAAATCGAACTCTCGGTGCGTGCCGCCAACTGCCTCAACAACGCCAACATCACCACCGTCGGTCAGCTCGCCATGAAGACCGAGGCGGAAATGCTCAAGTACCGCAACTTCGGCAAGAAGAGCCTCAACGAAATCAAGGACAAGCTCGTCGAACTCGGCCTCGGCCTCGGCATGACCTTCGAGCCCGCCTTGCTCACCGGCCCGAGCGCCGCCTCGCGCGGACCGCGGCTCGGGGTCGAGGACGAGGCCCCGGTCGGCCTGGCCGATCTGATCGCCCAAAACATCGAAGACGACGAATGAACCCCACCCTCACCAGAAACGGAAGCCCCCGATGAGACATCGACGCAACACCACCAAGCTCAAACGCTCCGCCTCCCACCGCCGATCGCTGCTGGCCAATCTGGCCTGCAGCCTCATCGAGCATGGGAAAATCAAAACCACTCTCGGCAAGGCCAAAGCGCTGCGCCCGGTGGCCGAGAAGCTGATAACTCTCGCCAAGCGCGATGATCTGCACTCGCGCCGCCTGGCCATCGCCTTCCTCCACCAAAAGGAAACCGTCAAGAAACTGTTTGCCGAAGTGGCGCCAGCCTCCAAGGACCGCCAGGGCGGCTACTGCCGCATCACCAAGCTCGGGCCCCGCACCAGCGACGCCGCACCGATGGCCATCATCGAGTGGGTGGACCGCGTGGTGGAAGACTCCGCAACCGCCGACGAACCCGCCGCAGCCGCGGCAGTCGCCGAGTCGTAACCGGCGTCGCCCCCCCACCCTTCCGAGAACCGCCCGCGCCCCGGCGCCGGCGGTTCTTTTCTCGGGTAATTCCCGCCGGGGTCGCTCCAGTGGCTTTCAGGTGCTCGCCACTTCTTTTCCTTTCATGCCGAAAACGGAAGTTGAAATCCAACTTTCGTTCTTGAAACCACAGATTACACAGATTACACGGATTACACGGATTACACGGATTACACGGATTACACGGATTACACGGATTACACGGATTACACGGATTACACGGATTTTCTGGTATGGATTTCCGCACCATTTGTAACTTCGGGGAAGTTGCAAATGGAACCAATTTCAATCTGCGGAATCCGTGTAATCTGTGGTTGATCTAACCGATATTTCGAATCAAACTTCGGAGTTCGGGTTCATTTCTTCTCGTTCTTGTCGTTTTCGAGCGCCTTCCCCGCCTCTCAGGGCTTGGCTGCCGCCGGGAGTCAGCGGGTAGCGCCGGCGTCCCGCCCAATACTGTTTACTTAGGACGTTTTGCCGGGAAAACGGGCGTCCCGCCTGTTAGGGAAGACAGCGCGTCCCGCCTGTCCGCCCATGAAGCGACAGGCTGGAAGCCCGTCGGCCCAGACAG
>Ga0073936_10003173_pt1 | contig 23836 bp, 19 predicted proteins | sample AliMusrvi5mmetaG_FD_87041 | JGI IMG/M metagenome (GOLD analysis project Ga0073936, IMG submission 87041) | Freshwater lake bacterial and archeal communities from Alinen Mustajarvi, Finland, to study Microbial Dark Matter (Phase II) - Alinen... | ecosystem: Environmental > Aquatic > Freshwater >... | reverse complement strand
CACGCAGACTGTCTATCAGTCACAACCCGCGCAAAGGAGCGCGGCCTTGTGGCGCTAGCTGACGCCAGCCTTCTTCAGGTCAGACCTGAGGAAGAAGCCAGCCAGGATCTGGAGGACGCCCATCACGATGAACCAGATGCCGACGAGCACTGCCAGGACCTTGACGCTCGAGGCAGGCACCGCGATGACGACCGCACCGGCAGCGATGGAGATCACCCCGAAGATGATGGGCCACACCCGCGAACGGGTCGAACCACCAAGGATCCCCACCATCAGCGACACCGTGCCCTGGACGATCCACGTGATGCCGATCAAGAGCGCGATCAGCGCCCGAGCGACATCAAGGTGACGGATCAGCACCACGCCGACGACGACCTCGAGCAAGCCGGCGATGCCGAGCCAGGCCCGATGCTGCTCTTCAGGGTCGAGCACCCTGATGAAGTGGAAGATGCCGCCGACGATCAACAGGATGCCGAAGATCACGCAGACCACGTTGATCGAGGTCGTCGGGTGGAACGCCAGGACGAGGCCGAGGACCAGGGTGATGAATCCTGCCAGCAGCTGCAGCTGCCATCCGATCTTCGGTGAGAGGCCGAACACCACGGCCTCGGTCTCGATGGTGCTTGCTTCGTCAGCCATCACGTTCCTCCTCGTTCCAGGGACGTTGTTGATCGTACGCCTGCAAGGTCGTTGACGAGTGGATCCGCCCGCCGTCGCTCAACTCAGGTAGGAGGTTGACAGCTCACGAAGTCGCTGCTCACACTCAGCAGCGCAGTCGCCGATGATGTCGGCGACTGGCCGCACCGAGGAGATCCGCCCGGCGATCTCACCGCTCAGGGCGATCCCGGCTTCGAGGTCACCACCGAAGTAGACGTCGCGGACCGACCCGAACGCCCCCATGGCGTTGGTCTCGTGATCGAACTCGAGTGCGCTCGTCCGCTTGGTCCGCAACGCCCGCAAGGCCGGCGAGGTGTGGGCGTTCAAGAAGACCGTGTCGGTCTCGCCCGCCGCCACGATGGCTTCCTTCCACGCCTCGTGGACTGGCGACTCAGCACAGGCGACCATGGCGGTGCCGAGCTGGACGCCCTCGGCGCCGAGTGCGAGGGCGGCGGCCATGGTCTTCCCATCGAGGAAGCCGCCGGCGGCGATCACCGGCAGATCGAAGGCGCTCGTGACCGCAGGCAGCAAGACCATGGTGGAGACGGGGCGAGGGCTCTTGAAGCCGCCGCCCTCGCCGCCCTCGACGATGAGCCCGTCGACGCCGGCGTCCACCGCCTTCTCGGCCGCGGCCAACGAGGGCACCACGTGGAAGACAGTCAGACCTGCATCCTTGAGCTGCCCGGTATGGCGAGTGGGACTGCCGGCCGAGGTGGTGACGAACCGGACACCCTGAGCGATCACGAAATCGACGATCGCGCTGGGATCGGCGACAAATGCCTGCGCGATGTTGACCCCGAACGGTCGATCGGTGAGGTCCTTCATCTTCGCGATCTCCTCGCGGATGATGTCGAGCTCTCCAGAGGAGGTCTCGATGATCCCCATGGCCCCTGCGTTCGAGACTGCCGAAGCGAGGGCAGAGCGGGCGATCCAGCCCATCGGCGCCTGGACGATCGGGATCTCGACGCCGAGGAGCTGCGTGACACGGTTGGTGAGCATCCGGCGATCATGGCATCTCGCCACCGCCGTTGCCGGGGAGCGCAGGGTCGGTACGCTGCCGGTACCGCCCAGCCGAGGAGATCCACCATGCACACACGTGTCACACGAGCAATCGGGGTGATCGTGCTGCTCGCGACCGTGAGCGGCCTCGTGCCAGCGGTGGCCGAGAGCGCAGGAGCGAAGAGCGCAAGCGCCCCGAAGACCACCTGGCTGTGCAAGCCCGGCCAGTCGCCGGATCCGTGCACGCAGAACATCTCCTACGCCGTCGTCCCGGCCGTCGGTGCGCCGACGGTGGTCCATGTCGCGCAGCCCAGCTCGCCGCCGGTCGACTGCTTCTACGCGTACCCGACGGTCTCCAGTCAGTCCACACCGAACTCCAACCTCACGGTCGGGCCTGAGCAGACCTACATCGCAGCCGATCAAGCCGCTCCCTTCTCCCAGGTCTGTCGGGTCTTTGCGCCCATGTACCGGCAGATGACGATCCATGAGCTGTTCTCCAAGGACGCTGCAGGGCAGAAACGAGCGCTCGATGTTGCCTACGCATCGTTGGCGCAGGGCTTCGCCGCCTTCCTCGCCCAGGAGCCAAAGGGACGCCACTTCGTGCTGCTCGGCCACTCCCAGGGTGCCGCCATGCTGATCCATCTCATCGCCAAAGTCATCGACCCCAACCCGGCGCTCAGGGCGCGTCTGGTGTCAGCGCTCCTCCTCGGCGGCAACCTGACCGTGGCGAAGGGCAAGACGGTCGGTGGTGCGTTCCAGCACATCCCGCTGTGCACCTCTGGCCATCAGCTCAGCTGTGCAGTGGCCTACTCGAGCTTCTATTCCGCGCCTCCGAAGACCTCGTACTTCGGCATCCCCGGCCAAGGGGTCAGCCTGCTCTGGGGTCAGACCTCACGGTCGTCGAACCTGCAGGTGGCGTGCGTGAACCCTGCGAGCTTCGGACCAGGCAGCGTCCGACTCGGCGTCCGCTTCCTCAACACCGATTTCCCCGGCGCCGGCTACGTCACCTACCCGGGTCTCTATCGATCGCAGTGCATGCGCGTCAACGGCGCGACGTTCCTGCACGTCACCGTCGAGCCCTCGAGCGCCTATCCAGCCGCAGCGCACCCGAACCAGCGGCCGACGGTAGCGAGCTCGGGAAAGAACTGGGGCCTCCACGACTACGACGTCAATCTCGCAGCCGGGGACCTGGTGAGCCTCGTCGCTCGCCAGGAGTTCTACCTTCACAACCACCGCTAGGTTCACCGCTTCGCTCCGAGCGGCGGCGCGATGAGAAGACTCTCATCGTCTCTTCACCATCGGCTCATGTCGTGCCATCAGATTGCTCCCGAGCAGCCAGCCTGCCGCACGCACGCTGGCATCTGAGAGGAGCACCATGCACCACACATCACCCACCGCCATCATGCGAGGCCGCCAGGCCATCGTCCTGGTGGCCATCGCGCTGCTCGCCGCCGTCCTGGTCGGCCCCGCCGCACTGCGCCATGCCCGTACCGGTGCGGCTCCGGTGCCCGTCGGGCACCCCGGGATGGGCTTCTTGTCGAACATGGACGTGGTCAACGACACAGGGTCCTCGTGCCAGGGCTTCGACATCCAGATCGAGGACATCACACAGGCTGACATCGCCGGCACCTACTGGGGCTCCTATGGCCAGCCGACCCAGACCGACATGACCTTCCCTGATGGCCACAGCGGCGTCGACATCAAGTGGCAGGCAGTCTGGGCGGGCTCGAGCTGGTCGTTCTCGACCGCTGCGGGCACCCAGGAGCACTTCGGCGTCAGCGTCATGGTCCCGCCCGGGGTCCAGCACCTGACCTGGCTGTGCGACCCCTCCAACACCGGCGTGCTCAGCCCGTATGGCGGCACTGCCACCGGCAACGGTTACACCGACAACACGCTCACCAATCCGGCTCCCACCGTCCAGACCTCTGTGGTGGCGACGCCGGCCGGCGAGCAGGTCAACCAGACCATCCAGAACGGCCCAGCGAACGCGCCGCTGCCGCAGAACGCTGTCTGGTACTACCGCTACCAGCAGAACACGGTCGACACGCCCGACCTCGGTCAGCTCACGCCTGACAACGGGCTCGCCGTCTCCGCCATGACCGCCAGCCAGATCAACGACGCCCTCAACCTTGTCGATGGAGGAGGCTCGGAAAGCGCGAACCAGCCTGTGTCGAACGGGGACGGCGGCTCGGTCTGGGTTGTCCAGACCTACGCCTACGAGGATCCGACCACGCTGCTTCCCGGCCCCTACGACGACGCGCACACCGCCAGCTGCTCAGACACCGTTCCCGCGAGCGATCCGAACAACTGCGCCAACTTCGTCGGCCCGCTGCTGTCGACCACCATCCTCTCGACCAACCCCGCCAACGGCGGCAACCGGTTCCCGGTCAACGTCAACGAGAAGCTCAATGGCACCGCCTCGACAGTGGCCGGCGCCGTCACCAGCAATGACCTGTCCGGCGACAACGCCAATCCGGGCAACGTCGACTGCACCGGCTCGTGCTCGACGGTCGTCGACACCGGGACCCAGGTGACCCTGAGCGCCACCGCCAACCCCGGCTACACCTTTGCGGGGTGGGCGGGTGCAGGATGCAGCGGCACATCGACCTGCACGGTGACGGCCTCCGCTGTCACCAACGTCACCGCTAACTACACCCTGGCACCGAGCTTCACCGCACCCGCAGCGGGGATCCCGACCCTGGATGGGACGACGACGAAGGTGACCCTCCATGGCACCGGGTTCGCCGCCAAGAATGCCGTCGTCTCGATCTCAGGGACCGGCGTCACGGCGTCTTCGATCAAGGTGAGCGGGGGCACGACGCTCAAGTTCACCGCCACAGCCACTCGAGCTGCGCTGGGGGGACTTCGAGACGTGACGATCACGAACCCCGGGGGCTCCCACGGTACGTGCTCGGGGTGCCTCGATGTGCGAGCGCTGCCTCACGTGACCTCGGTCACGCCGAGCTCCATCGCTGCCAGCTCGAGCACAGCGAAGGTGGTCGCGGTGACCATCGCCGGAACCAGCTTCGAGCCGGGCGCCAAGATCAAGCTCTCTGGCACAGGGCTCAAGGCTGCGGTGACGTCGAACTCGGCCACCTCGATCCAGCTGAACCTCACGGTGGCCAAGAAGGCCGCAGCGGGGCTCAGAGCCATCACCATCACCAACCCGGACAAGGGTGTCGGGACGGCCTCGCTTCGGATCAGCTGAATCGGTTCTCACCCCTCAGGCTGCGCCTGCCCCGCCTCCTCGTGGAGGGGCAGGCGCAGCCGCGAGGCGGGTTGGTAGTTGGGCCCCGCTGTCACGTCGACTCGCTCGAGGAGCGAGACGCACGAGGGCTCGAGCAGCGCCGCGAGCTCGAGGGTCGGTTCGATGCCGAGCAGCTCGAAGGGCGGCGAGCCGAGTCGATCGGTCTCATCCTCTAGGTGCTGGCGAAGCGCCGTCCCTTCGGCGACCACCTGACCATCGTCAGCCAAGCCGCGCCGCTCGAGGGCGCGCCACCCAGCAGCCAGATCCTCGTCGCTCGTCCCACGAGACCGAGCGAGCCAGTCATCCTCGTAGCCGAGCCAGGCGTTGTGGAGGATCGATGCCTCGGCGTGGGTGAGCCCCGCCGCGACGACCAGCGCCCAGTGGGTGTCACCACGCCACTCTCGGAGCGCGTTCACCGCATGCCAGCCCGACAGCACCGGATCGTCGGGACGCTCGACGTCGAGCACGGCGCCGAAGAGGACTCGACCGACGCGCGGCAGCTGGTCGACGACACCCCACAGACGTGCTGACCAATCTGCGAGCACCTCCATGATGTTCGGAGCGAACGCTTGAAGTCCCTCGAGGACCGCAGCGTCACGAGCCCGCCAGCACTCCATGAAGCGCGTTCGGTCACCGAGGATCTCGAAGGTCAAGGCGATGCCGAGCGGGCTGATCGATCCGAATGCCGCGCTCACCGCCTCGGGGCCGGCCCCAGCCAGCGGGGCACACCTGCTGGCGATGTAGCCGAGCGGTCCCGGCAGCCCGAGGGCTTCGAAGCGGGCGATCGCTCCCGGATCCCAGAAGATCCACCCGACGGTGGTCTGGATCGAGCGCGAGATCCTCCTCGTCGCTTCCAGCACCTCGACGTCGCTGGTCTCTGCCATCCCAACCTCCACGCGATCTCGATTTCGGTATCCCACGCCACCTGAGGAGATCTCAGCGAGACGGTCACTCCACGGGGAACTCTCGCAGCATCATGGGCCTATGACCAACCGAACCGTTCGCACCAAGTCCGCCGCCCTCGGTGGCGCCCTGCTCCTCGGCGCTGTCGCCCTGGCCGGCTGCTCGAGCTCAAGCTCGAGCTCGTCGACGACGACCAAGTCGACTCTCGATCCCGACGTCGAGCAGGTGCTCGCACTCGCCCACGGCGTGGCCGCCAAGGAGGGCCTCAAGCCATCTGAAGTCACCGTCACCGCCAAGGTGTCGCCAGCCAACGACTCATGGATGCGCTTCACCGTCACGCCGAAGCCTGGGGCATCGAACAGCGTCCAAGGTGGCTACGGCTATGCCCACCAAGCGCAGACCTGGTCGGTCGTGGCGACAGGGACCGCACAGGTCGGGTGCCCGGTCAACGGACAGCCACCCACCGTGCCCCTCTCGGTCATCACATCCTTCGGGCTCACCTGCCCCACCGCCTGAGCACCGAAGGACCGCCGGCCCGGCGTGACCTACGCCAGCGCAACCACCTCGTAGCCATCTGCACACGGGCGCACGAGCCAGCCGTCGAGCGCCAGCCCATCGAGGCCTGCGAGACCCTGGCGCAGCAGCACGAAGGCAATCCTGCCCTTGACGGCCTTGGCTGCGTGGCCAGCCGCCCCCACGCCGTCAGCCGCTTTGAAGTGCACCGAGACGATGTCTCGGTGCCGGCCAAGCTCTTCGACGTCGATGGCCGCCCTGTGCTCGCCAGGCAACAGGTCCACGATGATGCCAGAGCCGAAGCGGGCGATCGCTCGTGTAACCGATGACCGCCAGAACGCTCCCAGCTGTCCGATCCCGTCGATCCGGGCCGTCATCTTGAGCCGGTAGTCGGCGATGAGGTCGTCGGCGGTGGTCACGCCGTAGACACCCGACGGCACGAGGATCCTCGAGAGCTCAGCATCGGTCAGATCCTCAGGGGCAAGGTGCTCCCAGACGACCCCGGTGTAGCGCTGCCACGCCGGCAGCACCGGTGGTCGCCCAGTGGCCAACGACGACATGGCGGCGAGCGCACGATCGAGCAGCTCGCCTCGGACGCCAACCACCTTCGCCAGCTCTGATGGCGAGCGGGCGCCAAGTGTGGCGCCGATCGCGGCACGGACTCTGCGGCGCTCTGGAGCGAGCCGCCGAGCAAATCGCGTTGCCTGAGGTCCCCTGAGCCCGCCCGCCGCCTTGCCCTCGGATGGAGGCAACAAGAGGACGAGCTCATCGGGTTCCGTGGTCACGTCGGGGATCGTAGGACCGACAGCAGCCTTGTCCTCGCGATGGCGAACATCTCGGTTTGAGATGGCAGTTCGTGACCTTCGGCCCTATCTCGATGGGGGTGCCTCTCGGTAAGACCTTCCTATGACGAACCTCCTGGCTGGCATCTCACCCTTGGTCCTCGCGCGTTGGCAGTTCGGCGTGACGACCGTCTTCCACTTCCTCTTCGTCCCCCTGACGATCGGACTCGCCTTCCTTGTCGCCGTCCTCCAGACGGCGTTCTACAAGACGAAGAAGCCCGAATACGACCGCCTCGCCCGCTTCTACGGCAAGCTGTTCTTGGTTAACTTCGCCATCGGCGTGGTCACCGGCATCGTCCAGGAGTTCCAGTTCGGGATGGCCTGGTCGCACTACTCGACCTTCGTCGGCAACATCTTCGGAGCCCCGCTGGCCATCGAGGCGCTGCTGGCGTTCTTCATGGAGTCGACCTTCATCGGCCTCTGGATCTTTGGCCGTGACCGGCTCTCCCCGAGGCTCCACCTCGCCTCGATCTGGCTGGTGAGCCTTGGGACCACCCTGTCGGCTGCCTTCATCATCGCTGCGAACTCGTGGATGCAGCACCCGGTCGGCTACAAGATCGATCAGGCCACCGGGCAGGCAGTCATGACCAATTTCTGGGCTGTCATGTCGAACTCGACCTTCATCAGCGCCTACCTCCACGTCCTGACCGCTGCCCTGGCCACCGGCGCCACCTTCCTCCTCGGCATTGCCGCTTGGCACCTCAAGAAGAAGAACGACACCTCGGCTTTCGCCAAGGCCGCCGCCATCGGCGTGGTCGTCCTGCTGCTCTCGACCCTCGCCACCATGTTCATGGGCGACAACCAGGCACGCTTGATGACGCAGCAGCAGCCGATGAAGATGGCTGCTGCCGAGGCGCTGTACAACTCCGAGAACGGCGCCAGCTTCTCGTTGCTGACCATCGGCAACCTCTCGGGCGACCCGGTCTTCCAGATCCGGGTGCCCCACGCCCTCTCGGTAATGGCCACCGGTCAGTGGAACGGCAAGGTCGCCGGCATCAACGAGCTCCAGGCGGCCGACGTCGCGAAGTATGGCCCCGGCAACTACAAGCCGATGCTGTGGGTGACCTACTGGAGTTTCCGCCTGATGATCGGCTTCGGCATGCTGATGCTGCTGCTCGGGGTGCTCGGGATCTGGCTGCTCTGGCGGGGCAAGCTCCCGACATCTCGGAGGTACCTGACCTTCGCCACCTGGATGATCGGCGCCCCATTCCTGGCCAACTCGTTCGGGTGGATCTTCACCGAGGTGGGTCGCCAGCCCTGGATCGTCTACGGCCTGATGTTCACGGCCAAGGGCGTGAGCCCTGTGGGGACGGGCTACTTCGCCACCAGCCTCATCGGCTTCACCGTGCTCTACGGCGTGCTCGCCATCGTCGAGATCAGCCTGATGTTCACGCTGGCCCGCCGAGGCACCGCTGAGCTCATCGAGAGCGACGACACCCCTGACGACGAGCAGGCGGAGCGCCCCTTCGCCCTCATCTACTGAGCTTCGAGAAGAACCAAGGAGACCACACGTGACTAGCGCACTGACCCTCGCAACCGCCGGGCCGAGCGGCCTCGCCATCTTCTGGTTCGCCCTGATCGGCGTCCTGTGGGTGGGCTACTTCCTGCTCGAGGGCTTCGACTTCGGCGTCGGCGTCCTCTATCCCTTCCTCGGTCGAGACGACCTCGACAAGAGGATGATGATCAACGCCATCGGGCCGACCTGGGACGGCAACGAGGTCTGGCTGCTCACCGCAGGCGGCGCCACCTTCGCCGCCTTCCCGCTCTGGTACGCCACGGTGTTCAGCGGCTTCTATCTGGCGCTTTTCTTGATCCTGGTGGCGCTCATCGCTCGAGGGATGGCCTTCGAGTTCCGCGGCAAGCGCGACTCGGCTCGCTGGCGCTTCTGGTGGGACACCGCCATTGTGGTCGGGTCGTTCCTCCCCGCCCTGCTCTGGGGTGTTGCCTTCGCCAACTTCCTCCACGGCGTCCCGATCGCTGCGAACGGCACTTGGGTCGGCGGCTTCTTCCAGCTCGTCAAGCCCTACGCCCTCTTGGGTGGGTTGACCACGCTGTCGCTGTTCACCCTGCACGGTGCTGCGTTCCTCGGGCTTCGCACGACAGGCGATCTCAGAGAGCGCTCACGGTCGATCGCCATGAAGCTGGCCATCCCCACCTTGGTCATCACCTTCGGCTTCTTCCTCTGGACCTACCTCGACGCCGTGCATCGCCACCACTCGGGCCTCGTCCCACCGTTCCTGCCGATCCTGGCGTTGCTCGCCCTGGCCGCAGTGGGCTGGCTGGTCCGTGAGCGCCTGGAGGGCTGGGCCTTCACCGCGACCGCCTTCACCATCGTCGGCTGGACCGCCACCATGTTCCTGGCGCTCTACCCACGAGTGCTCGTGTCCTCGATCGCACCTCGCTTCGACCTGACGATCGCCAACTCGGCCTCGCAGCACTACACCTTGATGGCCATGACGATCATCGCCTTGATCTTCACGCCCTTCGTGCTCGCCTACCAGGCGTGGAGCTACTGGGTGTTCCGCCAGCGGATCCGTCGTCCCGGCGAGGAGATCGCGCCAGAGGGCGTCGAGACGCCATCGGTCCCTGCCAGCACGGATGGCTAAGAGCTCCGCTCCCTCCTCTCCCGCAGCCACGCCGCCGGCGATCCGTCCCCCGATCGACCGACGGCTGCTGCGCTCGACGCCATCAGCACGCCGGGCCATCGGCCTCGCGGTCGTCCTCGGCTCGCTGAGTGCCATCGCGGTAGTGGTCCAGGCGGTGGCGCTGGCCGACCTCATCGGTGGCGCCTTCGCCAGCCACGGTCGACACTGGTCGCTCGCCGCCACCATCGTCTTCGTCGTGACGGTCCTCATCCGCGCCTTGTGCCAGCTGCTCAGTGACGCTGTCGGCGATCGAGCTGCCTCGAAGGTCGTGCGAGACCTGCGTGCTCCCGTCATCGCCAGCGTGACCGCAGGGAACGAGACGACCTCGACCAGCGCCACCGTCACCCTCTTGACGAGAGGGTCCGACGCAGTCGGGACCTACCTTTCTCGCTACGTTCCTGCCCTCGTCCTGAGCATCGTCGCTCCAGCGATCACGATCTGTTGGATCGCTGTCTCAGATCCCGTGAGCGGCGTGATCGTGATGGCAACCGTGCTCGTCCTGCCGGTGTTCATGGTCCTGCTCGGCAAAGAAGCTGCCGATCGCATGCGGGCGACCTGGTCGACGACGGCACTGCTGAGCGGGCACTTCGCCGATGTGCTCCGCGGCATGCGGACGCTGCGATCCTTCAACCGGGCCGAGGCGCAGGTCGAAGTTCTCGAGGGAGCAGGCGAACGTCTTCGTCGCACCAGCATGGGCACGCTCAGGGTCGCTCTGCTCTCCTCGTTCACCTTGGAGCTGCTCTCATCGTTGGCCACCGCGCTGGTGGCGCTCAGCCTCGGTCTGCGGCTGATCGCCGGCCACCTCAACCTCTCGGTGGCGCTCGCTATCTTGATCGTCACCCCAGAGGTGTACCTCCCCCTCCGCAGAGCCTCGGCGCAGTTCCACGAGGCCACCGACGGCGTCGGTGCAGCGTCAGACCTCCTCGACCTCGCTGAGGCCGCACGTCCTGCGCCTCGCCCTGGAGGCAACCGCGGACCTGAGTTGCTCGGCGCCATCGCCGTCGGCCACACGCCATCGATCACCTTGGACGGTCTGGTGCTCGGCCACGACGGCTCGGCGCTCTGGACAGCGCCGGTCGACCTGCGCCTGCAAGCGGGTCAGCACGTCAACCTCGTCGGCCCGAGTGGGTCAGGCAAGTCGACGCTCCTCCAAGCGCTGCTCGGCGCCCACGAACCCATGAAGGGGCGGATCCTCATCGACGATGTGGACCTGGCAGATCTCGACCCGATCGCTTGGCGACGCTCTCTCGGCTGGCTCCCCCAGCATCCTCACCTCATCGGCGGGACCTTGCGCGACGCCATCGCGCTTCGAGAGCCCGACATCGACGACGACGAGCTCCTGGCGATGCTCGACGCCATCGGTCTCCACGAGGTCGTGGCGACCGACCGCTCCCTGCTCGAGCGCTCTCCAGAGGAGGTGCTTCGACAGCTCTCCGGCGGAGAGCGCCACCGCCTCGCGCTCCTGCGCTCGCTGCTCGGTTCGCCGCGGCTCGTTGCGCTCGACGAGCCGACCTCGCATCTCGATGCCACGAGTGCGCTCGACTCGGCGGCCATCATCAGGCACCGATGGGAGGGAGTGACGGGAGTCCTCGTGACGCACGAGCCGAGCCTTCTCCTCCCGACAGATCTGGTCATCGACCTCGGCGGGAGGAGGCTCCATGCGTGAGCTCGACCCCTCGATCTCGGTCCTGTCGCCAGTTCGGGCTGCACCGGCCAAGGCCGCGTGGGCGCTGGCCTTCGGCCTCATCACCGCACTCTCGAGCATCGGCCTGATGGCGTGCTCGGGACTCCTGATCGTGCGCTCATCGCTCCGTCCACCGGTCTTCTCCCTCGCCGTGCTCATGGGCTTTGTCCAGCTGTTCGCCCTCAGTCGCGCTGTGGCGAGGTACCTCGAGCGCTTGGCGATCCACGACGCCGCCTTCCACACCCTGACCTCGACCCGGCTTGCGGTCTTCCGCGCTATGAGTCGCCTCGTCCCGGGGGGCCTCGGCGCCCACCACGACGCCGAGATCACCAGGAGTGCCATCAGCGATGTCGACGCACTCGAGCACCTCTACGTGGGTGTCTTGCCGCCGCTGGTGGTCGGGGCGATCGCCGGGATCTTCTCGATCCTCCTGGCAGGCCTCATCGTCCCGGGGGCAGCGCTCGCGCTGGCCGCAGGGCTTGCGATCGCCACCGTGGCCCTCCCCCTCACCGCTCGGCGTCTGGCCGAGAACCCCCAGCGACTGCTCGAGGACGCACTCCAAGCGCGGCACCGCCTCCTCGTGGAGGTCACCTCGGCGCCGCTTGAGCTCTCGACCTCCCCACGGCTCGACTCGCTGCTGGGCGAGCTCGACGTGACCGACCGCACTACCGCCAAATTGCGCCAGCGACTGGCGCGGCGCCGAGGCGCGGTGGCTGCGGCATCGGTGCTGGTGGTCGGGGGAACGATCCTGCTCATGACCCGGCTCTCGGCAGCTGCGGTCAACACCGGCGCGCTGGCTGCCACCTCGGTGGCGGTCCTGCCGCTCCTGGCCATGGCCGCCTTCGAGGTCACTGCCGCCATGACCCCTGCGCTCGGCGGTCTTCCGGAGGACAGGGCGGCACAGCAGCGCCTTGAGGCGCTGCTCTCGATGCCATCGGCCTGGCCAGATCCGAGCCATGTCGTCCACGACGTGGCGACCGCTGACACCGCCGAGCTGACGAAGGTCGTGCTGGGCCACGACGGTCCGCTGGCCGGACCGCTCGACCTCGTCATCTCGCCGGGCAGCCGCATCGCCATCGTCGGGTCGAGCGGTGCTGGCAAGTCCACCCTGCTCGACGCGCTGGCCCACTTCACGCCGCCCTGGGCTGGTCAGGTCTCGATCGAGGGTGCTCCCCTCGACGAGCTGACTGGGAGCCAGACCAGGTCCCGTGTGCTCTGTGTCGAGCAGGACCCCCACATCTTCAGCACCACCCTTGCCGCCAACGTGCACCTGGCCCGTCCTGACAGCACCGACGCCGAGGTCGACGACGTCCTCGAAGCTGTCGGCCTCGGTGCTCGATCACAGGGCCAAGCGAGTGGGATCGCCATCGACGAGCTCGGCGGCAACCTCTCGGGCGGCGAGCGCCAGCGCGTCGGCATCGCTCGGGCGCTGCTCTCGAGCGCACCGATCGTCTTCATCGACGAGCCAACCGAGGGCCTCGACGAAGCGACGGCCGAGCGGGTGATCGCGGAGCTCGACGCTCGGCTCAAGGATCGTGCGCTGGTGATCGTCACCCACCGGCCGGCTGATGCAGCGGCGATGGACGAGGTCTTCGAGCTCAGCGCCAGCGGGCTCGCTCGGCTTCGCTGACGTTCACGCGCCGGTCAGCTTGGCCCGCTTGACCCGATGCCACTCAGCCAAGGTGAAATCGCGCATCGCCGCTCCGTGCTCCGATGCCACCTCGATGTGGTCGACATCGACCAGGTGATCCCCCACCCGCTGATAGCGCAGGACGTCACCTGCACCGGTGAGCTCAGGGATCCACCCCGCCCAGCAGAAGCCGAGGTGCTCGAGCTCACCCGCGGCCCAGGCGGCACCAGGATCAGCCAAGGGGATGTCGAGGTGGACCGCCCCAGGTCGAACCGCGGCCAGGCCCCGAAGCTCGTGGACCACCCGTCGCCGCAGATCGCGCCCGATCGTACGCGTCCGAAGGTGGGCAAGTCCGTGCTCAGGGTGGAGGTGGGTGCGAAGCGAGGTACGACTCGCCACCGGGTCGGTCGACGTCGTCGACACCTCTCGAGGGATCCCGGTGCGGTCAGCCAGCTCCTCGAGCATCGGGGCAAGGTGAGCAGGCAGCACGCAGCGCCGTGGCGCGATCGCGGTGGCCGGGCGATAGAGCAACATCAAGCTCCGCCACCCCGCCTCAGGATTTGGCTGCCCGACCTGGACGACCTCGGTGGGTTGCGACCCGATGAGCAGCCCGACCTCGGTCGCACCGTAGCTGACCGCGAGGTGCTGGCTGATCGGGTGGTTCGTCACCGCCTTCGACCACATCCCGACCATGCCCGTGAGCTCGGCCAGCTCAGCTCTCAGGACGTTGAGTCGTTCCGTGAAGTGGTGGCCACGGAGTCGGGGATCGACGACCAAGCGACCGGACTCCGGCGAGAGATCGCCAGGCTCCTCGTAGACGAGAGCGAGATGCCCGACGACCTCGCCATCGGGCAGCACCGCCACCACTGAGAGCATCGTCTCGGTGGCGAGCAGTCGCCGGATCGCATGGACGTCGTAGAGGTCGCGATCCGGATAGGAGTAGCCGTAGCTGCGATAGAGGCAGCGGATCAGGCTCGGAGCGTCATCAGGCACCATCCGCCTGATGATCACCGAGTCGATGAGCTCCTGTGTCGTGTCGTGGGCCAAGTCGCTCTCGTGAGGCTCGTGGGTTCCCTCGAGATCACCGGCGAGGCGAGCCTCGACGTGGACCACGTTTCCGCTGCCGCCCTGAAACCCGACATTGAGCGCGTCCACGAAGCCGAGGGCCGCCAGCCGGTTCGAGGAAAGGTGCCGCACCTGCAGCGGATCGAGTGGGAGCCGGTGATCGAGCACGCTCACCCACAGCGAGCCGCCATCGAAGGCAACCTCGACCACCACCTCCTCGCTGCCTGCCACCGCTTCGCGCTCGAAGGCCTCACGCACGAGCTCTTCGACCACCGCCTCGATGCGGGTGGAGCGGACTGCGGGGAGGCCTCTTGAGTCGGCGATGGCGCGCACTGCCTCGCCAGCAGCACCCATAGACGACGGGTCGGCGAGGTGCATCTGGAGCATCGGCTCGACGCTTGGCCCCCGACGAGCGCTCACTCGCCGACCACCTCTCGCACTCGCAGCCACTCTGCGAGCACCGCGTCACGCAGTTCCTCGCCTTCAGGCCTGGCGCACCTGATTCCTTCAAGGTCGACCACGCGATCTGACACTCGCTGGAGGCAGAGCACGTCACCTGTCCGACGTGCGTCGGGCAGCCACGAGGCGAAGGTGAACCCGTCTCGCTCGAGCTCGGCGAGAGCCCATGCGGCGCTCGAGTCGGCGCCAGGCAGCTCCACCGACACGAAGGGAAGGTCGAGCCCCTCGAACCCTTCGAGGGCGTCCGCTGCCACGTCGAGGAGGTCGTGGCCGATGGAGGTCACCTCGATGGTGGCTCGACCACCGTCCACCCAGCTGACCGCCGACGAGGCGATGGTCTGCGGCTGGTTCGGCTCCTGGCTCGTCGTCTCGATGCTCCGCTCGAGGCCCAGCTGGTCGGCCATTGAACGCAACAGCGGCGCCAGGCGCTTCGTGACGACCAGGGTCGACGCCGTGGACGGTGCGCAGCGGTTGTACATCACCACCAGCCCTCCTCGACCGACGCCGCCATCGGGGAGGCCGGCCATCGAGGTAGCGGGATCGGTGGCCCCGATCAAGACGCCGACTTCCACCGCACCTCGCCGGAGCGCGGTGACCTGGGAGCCCGTGTGGTTCGAGACGCAGTGGCACAACACCCCGGTGACGCCGAGCTCGATGGCTCGGTCATTGCGCGCCGCTGCGAGCTGCTCGGCGAGATGGTGACCCCGGAACCTCGGGTCGACGATCATGCGACCCGCCTCCGGCACGAGGCCGCCGGGAGCGAAGGTGAGCGCACAGTGGCCCACGACCTCGCCCTCCATCGTCTTGGCCACCACCGAGTGCATCAGCCCGGCCGCGAGGAGTCGTCGGATGTGGCGCTCGTCGTAGAAGGCTGGTTCGCAGTACGTGTAGCCGTAACAGCGATAGACGCAGCGAATCAGGTCGGGGATGTCAGCTGCCTCGAGCGGGCCGATCGCAAGGTGGTCGGCCACCTCGTCGGGTGCGTCAGGAGCATCAGGACCGATGACCTCGTCGCCGATCGTGCGTCCGTCTGCCCTCGTCAGATCGAGGCTGCACTCTGCCAGGTTGCCCTCAGACGGTCGGTACCTCGTCGAGAGAGCGTCGGCGAAGCCCATGGCGACGAGCCGCCGAGAACCGAGCTGGCGGACCTCACGCGAGGTCAGCGGGAGGCGGCTGTCGAGGACTCGGACGAGGAAGGTCCCACCGTCGAAGACCACCTCGACGTCGATCGCCTCGTCACCCGCCACCACCTCATGTCGGCGCGCTTCTCTGAGGAGCTCCTCGACGAGGACCTGGAGCTTGGTCGATCGCTCGACACCGACCCCATTGCCGATGGCACACGCACGCACCGCGGTGGCCACCGCCTCGAGCGGAGCCCCCTCTCGCAGTTGCACTCTGAGCTCTGGCGCCAGCGCCGTGCTCGCCTCATGCCCGGACCGGGTCGTCACACGAGCAGCCTAGAGGGGCAGGTCCAGCGCTGGCAGGTGGCCTCCAGGTGCCCACCGTAGAATCGAGGCGACGACAGGAGCAGGCATGGAGCGCCAAGCGGGACCGATCAGCAGCACCGATGAGGCGTTCTTCGCCGAGAACGGATGGCTGCTGCTCAAAGGGGCCCTGCCGATCGACGTTGCGACCCTCTCTGCCTGGGTGGATGAGGTTGCAGGGTGGGCTGACGACGGCCCGGGCCTCCACTATCGAGAGGCGACTGACGACGGACCCAAGCTGTGTCGCAGCGAAGACTTCACCCCATCCCACGACGGCTTGCGGTCCCTGCTCACCGACGGGGTCGTGGCCGAGGTCACCTCAGCCCTCCTCGGCGAGCTAGCGGTCCTCTACAAGGAGAAGGTCAATTACAAGCTCGTCGGTGGTGCCGGCTACGCACCACACCAGGATGCGCCTGCCTACCCGTTCTTGGCCCGCCACATCTCGTGCATGATCGCCGTCGATCCGGCCACCGAGGAGAACGGCTGCTTGGAGATCGTCTCAGGGATGCAGCACGAGCTCCTTGCACAAGACGAGCGGGGTTGCATCGACGAGCGAATCGTCGAGCAGCTCGACTGGACGCCTGCGCCCCTCGACGCCGGCGACGTCTTGTGGTTCCACTCGAGAACCCCTCACCGTTCGGGGCCCAACCGATCGACCAAAGACCGCCGTGCCCTCTACCCGACGTACAACGCCCGCTCCGAGGGTGACCTGCGCGACGACTACTACGCGGCCAAGCAGGCAGAGATCGCTGATGCCGACGGTCAAGGCCGCGTGGTGGTCTCGCTGATCGGCGATTTCCAAGGTCGAGCTGTCTGATGGCGCTCGACAGCGTCGACGACATCCTCGATCTGTTCGCTCGTCGGGGCGGCGAGCACTACGGCGAGGCCGTGAGCCAGACCGACCATGCCCGACAGTGCGCGGCCCTCGCTGCATCACAAGGCCTGTCGGACTCCCTGGTAGCAGCAGCCTTGCTCCACGACATCGGCCACCTCATCGACCTCGATGGTGACCTGAGCTACGAGGACAGCCTTGCGATCGACCAGCGTCACGATTCGATCGGCGCCGACGCGCTCCGCGGGCTCTTCGGTCCAGCCGTGACAGAGCCCATCGCCCTCCACGTCACGGCGAAGCGGTGGCGCTGCACCGTCCAGCCAGACGCCGTCGGTCAGCTCTCGCCAGCGTCGAGGACGAGCCTCGAGCTCCAAGGGGGCACCTTGACCGACGAGGAGCAACTCGCCTTCGAAGGAGCTGACCACTTCGAGGATGCCGTCGTGCTGCGCTCGCTCGATGACGCAGGCAAGGTCGAGGGGCTCGAGATCCCCGAGCTGGCCAGCTACGAACCGCTGCTGCGCCGCCTCGTTGTCGTCAGCGGTTGAGCCCGATCGTCAATTCAAGCTTGCCAAGGCCGCATTGAACGTGGCCGAGGGGCGCATCACGTCGACCACCAACGTCGGGTCCGGCAGGTAGTACCCACCGATGTCGACCGGTGCGCCCTGCACGGCGACGAGCTCGCTGACGATCGTCGCCTCCTCGTCCTCGAGTCGTGCCGCCAGCGCGCCGAAGGATGCTGCCAGCTCCGCGTCGTCAGTCTGCGCCGCCAGCTCCTGGGCCCAGTAGAGGGCCAGGTAGAAGTGGCTGCCGCGGTTGTCGATGCCGCCGAGCTTGCGGCTCGGGGATCGATCCTCGTTGAGCAGTGTCCCGGTGGCTCGGTCCAGCGTGTCAGCGAGCACCTGGGCGCGTGCGTTGTCGGTGGTGGTGGCGAGGTGTTCGAAGCTCGCTGCCAACGCCAGGAACTCACCCAGGCTGTCCCAGCGCAGGTAGTCCTCCTTGAGGAGCTGCTGGACGTGCTTAGGGGCAGAGCCGCCCGCCCCCGTCTCGAAGAGGCCGCCGCCGTTGAGCAGCGGCACGATGGAGAGCATCTTGGCGCTGGTCCCGAGCTCCATGATGGGGAACAGGTCGGTCAGGTAGTCACGCAGCACGTTGCCGGTCACCGAGATGGTGTTGAGGCCACGTCGGATCCGCTCGAGCGAGAGTGCCGTGGCATCAGCCGGCGGCAGAATCTCGATGGTCAGCCCGTCGGTGTCGAGCTGCGCCAAGGTCGACTCGACCTTGGCGATCAGGTTGGCGTCGTGGGCCCGGCCGGCGTCGAGCCAGAACACTGCCGGGTCACCTGTGGCCCGTGCACGCTGGACAGCGAGCTTCACCCAGTCTCGGATCGGGATGTCCTTGGCCTGGCACATCCGGAAGATGTCACCTCCGGCGACCGGGATCTCGAAGACCACCTCGCCGGTGTCGGCGGTGACCTTGACGGTGCCGTCGGCGGGGATCTCGAAGGTCTTGTCGTGGCTGCCGTACTCCTCGGCCGCCTGGGCCATGAGCCCGACGTTGGGGACAGAGCCCATCGTGGCGGGGTCGAATGCGCCGTTCGCACGGCAATCCTCGATGACCGTCTGGTAGACCCCGGCATAGCTCGAGTCAGGGATGACGGCCAGAGTGTCAGCCTCGAGACCATCGGGACCCCACATGTGGCCCGACGTCCGGATCATCGCCGGCATCGACGCGTCGACGATCACGTCGCTCGGGACGTGGAGGTTGGTGATCCCTCGATCTGAATCAACCATGGCCAGCGCGGGACCGGCGGCGATCTCGGACTCGATCGACGACCGGATCGCCTCGCCCTCCGGGAGGGCAGCGAGCCCGTCGAGGATGGCACCGAGGCCGTTGTTGGCGCTCAGCCCTGCCGCCGCGAGCACATCGCTGTAGGCAGCGAAGGTCTTCGGGAGGAAGGCTCGAACCACGTGCCCGAAGATGATCGGGTCCGAGACCTTCATCATCGTGGCCTTCAAGTGCACGCTGAACAGGACCCCCTCGTCCTTCGCCCGAGCGATCTGTGCGGCCAAGAATCGATCGAGCGCCGCGGCCCTGAGCACCGCCGCGTCGACGACTTCGCCCTCGAGGACCGGGATCGGGCCTCTGAGCGCCGTGATCGTGCCATCAGCGGCCACCAACTCGACGCTGAGCGACCCTGGCGCGGCGATGATCGTGGACTGCTCGGTCGAGCGGAAGTCGTCGGCGCCCATGGTCACCACGTTGGTCTTCGACTCGGCGCTCCAGGCACCCATCCGGTGCGGGTGCGTCTGGGCATAGTGCTTGACCGAAGTTGGTGCGCGTCGATCCGAGTTTCCCTCTCGCAGCACCGGGTTCACTGCGCTGCCCAGGACCCGCTTGTAGCGTGCCTGCGCGTCGCGCTCATCGTCAGTGGAGGGGTCGTCGGGGTACTCAGGCAGGTCGTAGCCCTTGGAGCGAAGCTCCTCGATGGCAGCCTTGAGCTGCGGGATCGACGCCGAGATGTTGGGCAGCTTGATGATGTTGGCTTCCGGGTGCTGAACCGCTTGACCGAGCTCTGCCAGATCGTCTGCGATCTGCTGCTCGGCGGTGAGTCGCTCTGGGAACGAGGCGATGATCCGACCAGCGAGCGAGATGTCACGGGTCGTCATCTCGACCCCGGCCTTGGCTGCGTAGGCAGTGATGACGGGCAGCAGCGAGTAGGTGGCGAGCGCTGGTGCCTCGTCGGTGTGCGTGTAGATGATGGTCGAGTCGGCCATGAGGGGTCTGACCTCCGTTGTCGCTGAGACTCCCAAGTTAGACCGCCTCAGGCGAGCGGCGAACCGGCCCGCAGATGGCTCGGACCCTGGTCAGGTGGCTGGTCAGTGGGCCCGCTCCTCACATCGAAGGCGCCACGATCCGAGCCATCTGCTCGAGCCGGGACGCAGCGCCGAGTGCCACGATGACGACCTGGTTCGTACCTCGGTAGAGCAACAGCGCGGTGGTGCTCGCTTGGCCACCATCGACCACTTCGCAGCGGACCGATGGGTCCACGGCGCAGTGGCGCGCGGTGGCACCTCGGGCGGCAGCCATCGAGGAGACGCTGTGCTCGAATGAACTCGGCTGCACCCGCATCATGAAGGTCACCACCACTGCACTCGTCGTGCCATGGATGTCGTAGGTGCAGTGAGCTACCAGGTCGCTGCTCGCCGAGTGCGGTGCGGCAACCAAGCGCCCGAGTGCGGCGTCGATGGCCGAGGGGCTGAGCAGCCGGCACGACGAGGCACTCATCGTGCTGCCAACCATCCCCATCGCACCGCCGCCCATCGACATCCCCGACATCGAGCCTGCGATCGGCTCAGGGGACGGCCCGATGGCACCGCTGACCACCGCGTAGGTGCCGGCAGCGATGCAGCCTCCGACGAGGCCGAAGGAGGCGACCAGTCCGAGACGGCGTCGAGTGCGGGCCTGCATGGCTACGACCCGGCGTTCACCGAGATCGAGGTGCCCGCGACCCAGGAGATGGCGCTCAGCGCCTCGGCTGGGGTCCACCCGTTCCGAGGAGGGTTCTTGAGCGATGCGACGCCGTCGTCAGAGAGGAATTGACGGATGGTCGGGTTGAGCGTGCCGCGGAAGGCCGGGGTCGCCCCAGAGACGAAGCGCTCGGTTCCCCTTGCATCGAGCACCGCGTAGCCATCGGTGTGGCTCACGTCGTAGGACAGCGGCTGCCCGGTCATCCAGTCGATCCCGGGCGGAGAGCTCTCGGGCTGTTTCGAGGCCTCGATCCCGAAGTACTTCTCGAGCGCTGCGGTACCGGCAGGCGTCGAACGCGCCAGCGTCCAGGTGACCCCTTCCATCTTGGCGTAGGCGGCCAGGCGAGCCACTGAGTCACGGCCCGGATCCACGCTGAGCTCGATGAGGGCCACGTGCCCGTTCTGCTTTGCTACGTCGATCGAGTGCTGCACCACGAGGAGGTTGCCCGTGGTGAACGGGCAGACGTCCTGGCACAGGGTGAGGAACGGGACCACCAGCACCGTCTTGCCGTGGAACGCGGCCAGATCGGTGGTCACCCCGGCTTGGGTCGTCAGGGGGATGGTGGCGATGGACGATGGGACGGCACGGGAACCAGCCGTCCCGGTCGATGCCGCAGGCTGAGGAGGCGAGCTCGAGCACGCAACGACGAGGACGCTGAACACCGCCATTGCCGCAACCGTCACGGCACGAGTCCGCGTCAGGCCTGTCCCGCTGTCGCCCCGTCGTGCCATCCGCTGCCTCCTGACCTTGCCGTCTCCGAACCACCGCTGCCGTTCCGTCAGTCGCTGCAGAGACCCTGGCCCTATGGCACAGAGCGCTGGGCGCACGCTGTGCTCCTAGGTGGTGCACGGCGACGGTCCGCCAATCTGTCCCCATCTTGACCTATCGACGGCCCCCGGCCGGACGCGGCCGCCATCATGCGCAGCCTCAATCGCCTCGTCACACCTCCATCCGGTTTCAGCGAGCACCTAGTCTCGATCGGGTGGTCGTCCAGCTGATGCATCGTCTCGATACGAGCTCGACGCGCCACGCGCCGCTGCCACCTTCGAGCATCACCTCACTCAGCGGGCAGCCAGGCGATCGAACGACGACCCCCAGATGGCTTCGATGAAGGAGCCCACCGAGGGCAGTCTCACGCTCCCCCGCCACGATGCCGGCACCCCGCCCGAGGATCGAGGCTTCAGAGGGGACATCCAGGGACTGCGTGCCCTCGCGGTAGGCCTCGTCGTCCTCTACCACCTCGGTGGCCACCCTCTCCTGGCGCCCGGTGGCTTCATCGGCGTCGACGTGTTCTTCGTCATCTCCGGGTACGTGATCACCGGCCTGCTCGAGCGCGAGCGCACCGGCTCTCCACGCGATCTCCTGCCCGGGTTCTACGCCCGCCGAGCTCGCCGCATCATCCCCGCAGTCACGGTGCTGATCGTGGTGACCGTCCTCGCCAGCTACCACTGGCTCGGCACGCTTCGAGGCAACGAGGTCGCTGGTGATGGTCGATGGTCGTCGGTCTTCTTGGCCAACTGGTACTTCATCGCCCAAGGCACCAACTACTTCAAGGCCCTCGTCCCGCCCTCGCCACTGCTCCACCTGTGGTCGTTGGCTGTCGAGGAGCAGTTCTATCTGGTCTTCCCGCTCCTCTTCCTGTTGCTCGCCCGACTCGGTGGCCGCCAGCGGTGGCGCCAGAGCGTCCTCGGTGGCGTCCTCGCACTTTCGGCGGTCTCGCTGCTCCTCGACCTGTTCGAGACCGCCAGCAGCCCGACCGCGGCCTACTTCTCACCGCTGACTCGTGCCTGGGAGCTCGGACTGGGCGCCGCGCTGGCTTTGAGCGCTCCGACGCTGCGGCGTCTCCGGCCCGGGATCGCCGGCAGCGCGACGTGGGGCGGCCTGCTCCTCATCATGGGCGCCGCACTCGGGTTCTCTGCCTCATCGACCTATCCGGGTTGGCGTGCACTGGTTCCCGTCGTCGGTGCCGCACTGGTGATTGGCGGCGGACTGGCCTCACCTCGGTGGGGGGCGAAGATCCTGCTCGGTACCACCATCGGCCTGCTCGGCGGCGAGATCTCCTATGCGCTCTATCTCTGGCACTACCCGATCTTCACCATCGCCGCCCAGACCTCGGGTGGTGCGCTCCGGGCCTCGAGCCGAATGCTCCTGCTCCTCGCTTCAATCGCCATCGCCGCTGGGTCGACCTACCTGCTCGAGAACCCCATCCGTCGCAGCAAACGACTCCTCGCCTCATCGCGTCGCTCCATCACCATGGGACTCAGCCTGGTTGCGGCCAGCCTGCTCCTATGCTCGATCGCGCTCTGGATCCATCCAGCCGGGACCGAGGTCCGTCTCCCTGGACCAGCCCATGCCTCACTGCCTCGTCTCGAGCGCGAGGTCGAGAGAGCGACCCGAGCCGAGACCCTGCCGACGCCGATGGCACCTCCGCTGCTCGATGCACCGGCCACGCCGCTCCACCCACCATCGGTCCCCGACCACTGCATCGCCTCCTCCGAGGTCATCGGCTGGGTGACGCCTTGCCAGCTCGGGGACCCGCATGGGACACAGACGCTCGTCCTGCTCGGCGACTCCCAGGCTGACGCCTGGTCAGGAGCTGTCCAACAGGTGGCGCTCGAGCGCGGCCTTCGGCTCTACGTGCTCGCCATGGATGGCTGCCAACCGTGGCTCGTGGCGCCAGACCAGACCGCCGGCCAGCAGAGCTGCCAGCGGTTCCGGGAGAAGAGCCACCGCTTCATCCTCTCGGTCAAGCCCGCCTTCCTCCTGATCGCCGGACATGCCACGCCAGGGGTGGGAGTCGGCACCCAGGCCACGGGCTACGCCCGGTTGCTCGAGTCCCTCCGCCCGAGCGGGGCCACGACCGCCCTCCTCGGCCATCCGCCGTGGTTCCAAGGCTCCTACCGAGGTCTGCCGCCAGCCGAGTGCGCCTCGCGCTTCTCAACCCAGGTCACGCGCTGCTCGCTGCCGAGGACCACCCTGGCCAAGAGCTTCGGCGCCTTCGACGCCGCCATGTCAGCCGCCGGTCGTCGCCACGATGTCCCGACGATCTCGACCCTCCAGCTCTTCTGCACCTCAACGAGCTGCCCGGTGGCCATCGCACATCGATTCGGCTATCAAGATCGAGTCCACATCACCTGGCAGCTCTCGAACTATGTCGGACGGGCGCTCTCCACGGTCCTCGACCCATTCTTCGCCGGGCGTGACCTGAAGACTGGCTGAACCACTCTGACGGGGTCCCCGTGAACTGAGCCACCTCTTGTGCGAGTCCGATGCCCCAGAATGGGGCGAGGAGGACAGCATCAAGATGAAGCGACGTCGGCACACGCCAGACCAGGTGATCCGCAAGCT
>Ga0073936_10003166_pt1 | contig 23861 bp, 17 predicted proteins | sample AliMusrvi5mmetaG_FD_87041 | JGI IMG/M metagenome (GOLD analysis project Ga0073936, IMG submission 87041) | Freshwater lake bacterial and archeal communities from Alinen Mustajarvi, Finland, to study Microbial Dark Matter (Phase II) - Alinen... | ecosystem: Environmental > Aquatic > Freshwater >... | reverse complement strand
TTGTAATACTTTTTATCAAATCCGTTGTTCATGAAAAAATTGCTTTCTTTAATTCTTGTTTTGATTTTCGTGACTGCCTTTGCTCAGAATAATGAGAATTCCTTTCAGAAAAAATCTTCAGGAAATCCTGTTTTCCCTGGATGGTATGCCGATCCTGAAGGTGTTATTTTTGGAAATCAATACTGGATATATCCGACCTATTCGGACGACTATGGTAAAGACGACCGGTCACTGGTGATCAGTCAGGATCAGTTAAATCTCCAGAAACATACGATCAATGCGCAATATCTGAAACAGACTTTTATTAATGCATTTTCGTCAAACGATCTGATTCATTGGGAAAAGCACCCTCATGTACTGGATATTAAAGATGTAAAGTGGGCCGCTTATTCGATCTGGGCCCCTTCTATAATTAGGATTAAAAATAAATATTATCTTTTCTTTTCAGCGAATGATATTCAAAATGATCATCAGATTGGTGGAATCGGAGTGGCTGTGAGCGATCACCCGGCTGGACCGTTTGTCGATGCACTTGGAAAACCACTGATCGGTAAGTTTTATAATAAGGCCCAGCCAATCGATCAGTTTATCTTTCATGATACTGACGGTTCATTTTATCTGTACTATGGCGGATGGAAACATTGTAATGTAGTAAAGATGAGAAATGACTTGCTAAGTGTCTCGAAATTTGAGGATGGAGAAATCTACAAAGAGATTACGCCACAAAATTATGTAGAGGGGCCCTTTGTATTTAAGCGGAAAGGAAAGTATTATCTGATGTGGTCTGAAGGAGGATGGACCGGACCAGATTACAGTGTTGCTTATGCTATCGGAGATCATCCTACGGGTCCTTTTAATAGGATTGGAAAAATTCTGCAGCAGGATCCTTTGATTGCTACCGGAGCAGGCCATCATTCAGTAATCCATATTCCGGGAACCGAAGAGTATTATATTGTTTATCACCGACGACCGTTGAACACAACCGATGGCAATCACAGGGAAACCTGCATTGACAAGATGTATTTTGATGAATCCGGTTTTATCCTGCCGGTAAAGATGACGATTGATGGTGTAATGAAAAGAAAATTAGGTGATTAAATATTCATTCAACTCTTTCCTCAATTCGTTGTCTTGCCAAATCATTCAGTGCTTCGGGTGATAAACCTGAAGGATTAATCGCCGGGAGGAATTCAACAGTGATTTTTGTCCTTCGAATTCTCAGTTTGTCTGTCGAATCACCGTAATAAGCGCCGGATATAGCTATTGGTACAATGGGAATATTAAGTTCCGAACTAAGTATGGCATAGGTTTTTTTGAATTTTCCTAAAACACCGGTTGTTGTACGGGTCCCCTCCGGAAATATCAAAATCTTTTTTCCAAGCTTGACCACCTCTGCCATTTTATGAATTGATTCTTTAAGATCTTTATTTAAATCCATTACAATGAGGTTTGTATGGGAAGCCAGATACTTTCGTACTGCTCCCTCTACATGATCTTTTTTAGCATAAGCATAGGTGTTTTCCAATGTTTTTTTGTCCAGGAAAGAGAGAATCAGGAAAGCATCCAGCTTGCTTTGATGATTTGATGCGAAAAAGCAGGCTCCTTCGGGGATGTTTTCGAAACCTTTTCCATCAATTGTGATAAATAAATTCGATACCTTGCGAACTGTCCTTACAATCATTTTCAATAAGAAGGATGATTTTGGAAGATCAACACTTGTATCCATGTTTAATTGTCCCAACCAATTAGAATCCTCTTGTCTGAAATATAGTTTGTGATGATTGATATATTCATACACAGCAAGAACCGATGGAAATTTAATCAATTCTTCTTCGCTGATTTTTACCCCATACGTTTTTTCAATAAAATCGATCAGGCTAAGTTTACTCAAGGAATCAAGACCTATATCAAAAACCAAATGATCAACTGACGAAATATCCATGTCTACCTGAGATTCAATAAAAGTTTTCAAGGAGAGATATTCCGGGCTATTCGGATCTTTTGGTCTTTCTTTCTTTCCTGAACTGCTTAAAATCAACTCTTCCAGTTTAAAGCGCTGGAGTTTTGATAAACGGGTTCGTGGTAACTCCTGATCAACAAGTGTAAACTGTTTGATTTGTTTCGAAGGACTTATGGCTGAATTAAAAGGGGATAAGACAGAATCTCTGAAATAAGTCTGGTTGTCCGTAATGTGATGTTCCGATAGGTATTTAAAATCCGGAAATATCACGGCATGAAGCAATTCTTTATGCATAAAAACTCCTGCCTCCTTGATTGCGGGAGTGGCACCTTCGAGTTTCATTTCGAGTTCCACCGGATTAATATTTTTCCCATTAGCCAAAACAATAATCTCTTTCTTCCTCCCTGTGATATATAAAAATCCCCCTTTCTCTATACGACCAAGGTCCCCCGTATAAAGCCAACCGTCTTTGATCACTTCGGCAGTCTCTTCGGGACGATTGTAATAACCTTTCATAATATTCGGGCCCTTCGCTACAATTTCGCCATCCCTGATTTCCACAGTCAGACCGGGTAAGGCCTGACCGGTGGATCCAATTCTAATATTTCCAGGTCTTGGAAAGGTAATCATTGGGGCGGCTTCAGTCATTCCAAATCCTTCCAGGATATCAAATCCGATTGCGTAGAAAAAATTTCCAACCTCCTTGTTTAAGGCGGCTCCACCAGCAATCATAAATTTCAGATGACCTCCTAATCCAATATGTACCTTCTTAAACAGGATTGAGCCCAGTTTTCTGCTTCGTGTCAAATAAATAAGCTTTAAAAAGGTTCGTGCAATAAAACTTTTATTGATTTTAGCCATTAGACCACGATAAATAAGATCATAAAGCCTTGGGACACCTATCATTACGCTTACCTGATTGTCAGCAAGCGTTTTCATTAAATCGGGTGTCTGCATGGATGGGCAAACAACAATCGTTCCACCGGCATAAAGTGGTACCATCAATGACCCGATCAGAGGGAACACATGGTGCAAAGGTAGCAGAACCAAAACCTGACTCTCAGAATGAAAAATTCCGGCATCAATCACAGCGTTCATATTCGCAATGATATTTGTGTAAGAAAGCATTACTCCTTTTGGATTTCCTGTAGTACCTGAGGTATAGATAATTACAGCTGTTGTTTCAGTATCTTCAGGACCAATCCAACTGCTCTCATTCTGGTCATATTTTATTACATTGTCTTCAAAGCAAATTACCTGAGGTTGGAATGTGCACTTTTCTTTAACTTTTTGGTAAGCCTCCTCCATGCCACTACTGACAAATAGCAACTCAGGTTGACAATCATCAATAATATAGGCTACATCTTCAGGTGAAGCCAGGTAATCAATTGGAACTGCAATGCAATTACTTTGAAGTGAGGCATAAAGCGTATAGATCCATTCGACTCTGTTTTCTGAATAGATACCTACTTTTTCAACACCTTTATTATTCATTAAAAGAGAGTACTGTTGTATGCACTTGAGAAATTCTCGTCCGTTAAGATGTAGATCGGGCGTGATCAGATAGGTCTTATCCAGATTATCTCTATTTATAATTGCTTTATTCATAAGTTATTAATAAGATATACTAAGGTTTTTAGTAAATTTATAGCTGATGCTATTTCTAACAATTATCAAAGGTGAATCTCTTTTTGGTCACTTTTAAGGATAAGTTTTATGGCCGCTAGCGTGGGTGCAAAGTAATAGATTATCAGTCAAAAACCAAATAGTTTAAGGATGTAGTTGTAATACATTAATAAAATTATAGCTGAAAAAAAACTTGAAAAGGTTAAATTCAGCAATTATTACGTAGCCGAGAATCTCTTAAAAAATTTGTCCCTGGTAATTGTGCGGAATATCTTATTCACAGGCACTAAAAAATCTGGTAACAAGGGTACTAAATAATGCTTATAATGGTTTTATAGGATATGTAACTGAACTTTAATTCTTATAGTCTTAAGTTCATTTCATTTATTAAATTTGTGTTCCTATAAAAAATTAGAAAATGTCAGGACATAGTAAATGGTCAAAGATTAAAAGGAAGAAAGGTGCATTGGATGCCAAGCGGTCAAATATTTTTTCCAGATTAGCAAAAGAGATTACTGTAGCTGTTAAGGAAGGGGGTATTAGCGATCCGGCAATGAATGCAAGATTACGAATTGCCGTTTTGAATGCCAAAGGGCAGAATATGCCCAAAGATAATATTGATAGGGCAATAAGTAAGGGAGAGAAGGATGGCAATGATCTTTCGGAGATATTTCTGGAGGCTTATGGTGCAGGAAGGGTTGCTGTATTTGTAGAGTGTCTGAGTGATAATAATAATAGGACAGTTGCTGATATTAGACATATTATTACCAAACGTGGGGGTACGCTCACTTCAAAAGGATCGCTGAACTTTATTTTTGACCGCAAAGGAGTTTTCTCCATTCCAATTAAGGATGGCATTAGCCTCGAGGATCTGGAACTTGAATTCATTGAAGCAGGAGCCGAAGATATTGAAATAGATGAGGATATAATAACAGTAACAACTGCCTTTGAGGATTTTGGCAACTTTAATAAAAAACTGGAGGAGCTTAAAATTGAACCTCAAAAGGCAGAATTACAACGAGTTCCCAAGGTTGATAAACGGCTGATTGTGTCTGAAGCCAAAATTGTCCTTCGAATGATTGAAGAGCTTGAAGACAATGAAGATGTACAAAATGTCTATCATAACCTTGAAATGACAGATGAGCTGGAGCTGGCGCTGGAGGAGGAATAATCTGAATTAAATTTGACAATATCAGTATAATTCAATAATTATGAAAAGGCGTAAATATCTTGTCCCCGTTCTGATTGTTATTGTTTTAATGGCAATTTTAATAAAATCTCAATTTCCAAAGCTTTATATAGCAACGGGTTATGGCGCTAAGGCAATGGCAACAGCAGTCTTTTTTTCCGGAAGGGAGCCGCAGCTGGTTCAGACAATAGATTTAAACTATTCGATCGTAAAATATACCAGGAGTAAAATTGATTTTAAAAATAAATCAGTAACCACATCTTTCTGGGGGTTGGCAAAACAGACTGCCGTTTTTAGGGAAGGCCTTGGGTGTTGTCTGATTGGGAGTACCCCTGCCGATTTGATACAGAAATTCAGTTTTACGCCTCCTTTGCAAAAACGTGCCGGACTGTGGCGCATCCCCTGGCCAAATGGTGATCAGATAAAAGACACTATTTTTCCTGAAATTGATATTGTGAGACTTAACGGCATAATCGATAGTGCCTTTGGATCTCCTTCTGTTGATAAGCGGCGAACCGCAGCGGTAGTTGTACTCTATAAAGGAGAATTGATTGCTGAAAAATATTCTCAAGAAATGGGCATAACCCCTGACACACGGATATGGGGATGGTCCATGAGTAAGAGCATAATGAATGCAATGGCAGGTGTATTATCAAGGCAACGAAAGCTGGATGTAAATGCAACAGCTCCAGTTCCACAATGGCTAAACGATCGCAGAAGGGACATCACCATCAATGATCTGATGCATATGAGTAGCGGATTGAAGTGGGACGAAGATTATGGAGATATTTCTTCAGTAACTACAATGCTATATCAATCAGCTGATTGCTATAAAGCAGCAATCGATAATCCCTATAATAAAAAGCCTGGAAGTGAATGGAAATATTCGTCTGGAACCACGAATATACTTTCAGGGGTAATGCGCAATTTGATTGGAAATGACCAGGCTTACCACGAATTTCCATATCGCGAAATTTTTAGTAAAATCGGAATTTCAACTATGTTAATGGAAACCGATGCAGCCGGGAATTTTGTGGGATCATCATACAGCAATGCCTCTGCGCGTGATTGGGCAAGATTTGGTTTACTCTATTTTAATAATGGTATTTGGAAGGGAGATACAATTCTTCCTAAAGGCTGGGTGAACTATACACGAACACCGGCTGCCGATTCAAAGGGCGAATATGGTGCCCAATTCTGGTTAAATTCTTCAAAAACTCTTCCGGATGCCCCCGATGATCTTTTCTATTGTGATGGCCACCGCGGACAACGTATATTCATAATCCCTTCACGTAATCTGGTGGTGGTAAGGCTGGGATTCTCTGAGGAAGGATTTGACCATAATTTATTTTTGAAAGAAATTCTTAATACTATAAAATAGAGTATGTTAATGTGGATTCTTAAGGTTCGGAGAAGATAGCCACAAGCGCTTCATACAGGCAATTGCAAATTTTAAAATGAATAAAAAAAATATTATTTTTCCTGCAGAATGGTCAGATCAGAGTGGGGTGCTGCTAACCTGGCCACACAAAGGTAGTGACTGGGTAGATATGCTCGAAGAGGTAGAGGAATGTTTTATTTCCCTGGCTCAGGCTATTTCAAAACGGGAAAAAGTACTTATTGTATGTCCGGATAGCCATTTTTTGACAAAAAAACTAGTGGGTTGTAATTTTGAAAATATTATTTTTTCAGAACTTCCCTCAAATGATACCTGGGCACGTGATCACGGTGCAATCACAGTAGTGTGTAATGATAAACTCACATTATATGACTTTACATTTAATGGTTGGGGGATGAAGTTTGCATCAAATTTCGACAATCAAATCACATATTCTCTTTATGAGCAAGGGGTGTTCTCTCAAGAGGTTCAATACGAAAATATGCAGAATCTCGTCCTGGAAGGGGGAAGCATCGAATCTGATGGCGAGGGGATCATCCTTACTACGAGAGAGTGCCTGTTCTCAAAAAACAGAAATCAATATCTGTCTGAAAAACAGATAGAACAACGATTGACTGAACTTTTTAATCTTAAGAAAATTCTTTGGTTATCATCGGGCTACCTCGCAGGTGATGATACTGATAGTCATATAGATACCCTGGCAAGATTTTGCGATCCTGAAACAATTGCCTACGTGAAATGTGACGATCCGGCGGATGAACATTTTGATGCTTTACGACGGATGGAAGATGAACTCTTTTCTTTTAAAACTTTAAATAATAAACCTTATAAACTTATTGCATTACCCATGGCCGATGCGGCTTATGATGGAATGCTAAGATTACCAGCAACCTATGCAAATTTCCTAATTATTAACGGTGCGGTTCTGGTTCCGTTCTATAATTCTCCTAAGGATAAATTAGCCGAATTACAACTTCAGAAAGCCTTTCCGGATAGAGAGATTATTGGGATTGATTGTCGCCCACTTATCAGGCAAAATGGTTCGCTTCATTGCGTTACGATGCAATTCCCCAAAGGTGTGATTTAATTAATTGATATATTTAATTGTTCGTAAAATGTTAAAAATCGGATTAATACAACAAAAAAATAAATTAGAGATAGAAGTTAATAAGTCTAAGTTAGCATCTAGCATTGCAAGTTGTGCTGAGGCTGGTGTTGAGCTGATCGTCTTACAGGAACTTCATAATTCGCTCTATTTTTGTCAGACAGAGGATCCTTCACTTTTTGATCTTGCAGAACCTGTCCCCGGGAATTCCACCGCCTTTTACAGTGAGCTTGCGCGGAAACACCGGGTTGTGTTGGTAACCTCTCTTTTTGAGAAACGATCTGCTGGCCTTTATCATAATACAGCCGTAGTATTTGAAAAAGATGGCTCAATTGCCGGGAAATACCGAAAAATGCATATTCCTGATGATCCGGCATATTACGAGAAATTTTATTTTACTCCCGGGGATCTGGGTTTTGTCCCTATACAGACCTCTGTGGGAAAACTTGGAGTTCTCATCTGTTGGGATCAATGGTATCCTGAAGCTGCAAGGTTGATGGCTCTGGCAGGCGCTGAGATATTGATTTACCCAACGGCTATCGGCTATGAATCAACGGATACAACAGAAGAAAAAAGTCGCCAAATCGAAGCATGGATTATTTCACAACGTGCACATGCAGTAGCAAATGGAGTTCCTGTAATTGCCGTAAACAGGGTAGGACTCGAAACTGATCCTTCAAACCAAACCAATGGAATAGCTTTTTGGGGGTCCAGTTTTGCCACAGGACCTCAGGGTGAATTACTGGCAGTAGCTTCTGAATCGGAGGAGGTTAATCTTATTGTAGATATAGATCTAAAACGATCTGAATCTGTCAGAAGGTGGTGGCCATTTTTACGTGATCGCCGGATTGACGCTTATGGAGACCTGACTAAACGATTTATTGACTAATCGCTTTAATAATTGCAACTTTTCCGATAATCCCGGATGGAGCAGGCTCCCATTTTGAGGCATCAAAGGGGTTGTAAGTAATGTCTACAATATTTGCATCATAGAATTTCTTCCAGTTTATATGTTTGGTATCCAGGTATCTGGCTTCATTTGCAGAAAGATTTCTGACATTCAGACTAATCGAATTTTCCTGACCAAATTTTAAAAATGTTTTAGGAATATATAACTGAAATGGAACTGCCCAAATGGTGCCGGCATCTTTCCCATTGATAGTGACCTGCCCTGTTTCACGCAGATCATCAATTTTTATATAAATGCCAGATGCATTGATCCATGAATTCGGCAACGTAAAATTTGCTGTATAATTTCCATAACCATTGAACCACTGTAGCGCTGAATCGGGCCAGCTTGTCCAACTTGTGAGCTCTTGAGGATGGAAAATAGTCTTAGGCAGAAATGGTGTGCCTTCCAGAAATTTAACCTCCCATTTTGAAATCGAAAATGAACCTCCGGAAGGGTAAGGGAATTCCCATTTTCCCCCTTTTTTTACCCGATCGTAAGAGATCAGAAAGCAGGAGCTTCCAGGAGGAAGATAAAGCCTGGCCTTGATTTGTTGCTTTATACTTTGAAAATCAATAAATCCCCGGTCATTATTCATCGGATTAAAATACTCCAGAGATTTGGCTTTGCCTGAAAGTGTGATAGTATCATCGGAAAATTTATCGGAGAGATTAGTAATAAACCAATAACAACCCTGCTTTGATCGTTTTCGGACAAAACTCAGGCTTGAATTAACCATTGTTTCTTTCCTGATATTTAATTTGTTAAGTATTGAATCTGTTTTTCCCCTAATACTATTCGGATTTTTCACAAACTCTATTTTTAGTCTGTCCAAGAGGGACTGTTGGCTTTGACGACCATACCCCGGTAACGCTTCCGGAAGAGATCCGTCAAAGATTATTGACACCCCCTGATTAGTAAGTGCCACGAGTTTTCCTAACGTCTCAACAGTCATCTGTGTGGTTTTGGGAATCACTATAACTTTATACCGGCTTCCACTGATAGAGACGCTATGATCAGAATTGACTACTAATTTGCTGATTTGCATGTCGGAGATGTAATCAAAACTATAACCATTTTCCCATAAACGGGTTGTTAATTTTCCAAAAGGTGTATTTAAAAACCATCTGTCGGCATGGTGAACGCTAAAAAGAAACAGTGGTGGCTCCTGAGTATTTGACCAGAAATCAAAAACAGGGAGATAAACCAAAATATCATTATCCGGTATTGATTCCTGAAGCAGTTTCTGACAATTTGAAATGTAGCTGTTTAATAAGTGAAACTCATTCTGAAAGTGGGAATATGATCCATAATTGGTTGATGCATAGAACAACCAACCGGGAAATGGTTCTCCGGGTGGGGAATAGGTCGTACCATGAAAGAATATATGATTAATACCTGCAGTAAAAAGTTCGTCGATCTGAGGTTTAATCTGTGACAATGCTACCTTAAAATGATTTCCAAGCCAGGTAGTAGATTCTGATGAAACAAGATTTTTCCCAAACAGGTGAGCAGGGGAGGAGGCGAATTTCATCATCAGAGGATGTGGGCGACCGAAGCTTTTCGGCTCATAATCAGGATCTATTCGCACTCCAGGGATGGAGAAACTGCTGCTTCCAAACGACTCTGCTTCAGGTATATCTGCAAGAGCATAAAGGTCCAGCAGGTTGCCTGGAGACCCATGGGCCTGGTACCTTGTTAAAATCTTATTTAGAGTAGCCCACGATGCCCAATATTGCTCAGTTTTATAGAGTAATTCAGAGAGGGTTTCACGATAATCAGATATCACCCTCGCTTTCAAGTCTCCTTCAGGATAGCCGGGGCTTAATGCGTAGAGGTACTCCTCAAGGTTATAATGATGTTGCTGCTTAAAGGCTTCAAAATAACCGGGTGTCCAGTTCGCTTTGTAAACTTCATATGAATCGTTATAGATCGCCCGGGGAAGAATACCTCCCTTATTTTTGAGAATTGTCGTATCGAAAACACTCAGATAATGTTTCATTGCATTGGGATCAAAATGGTCGACAACCAAACCCTCTCCACCAGGAGCAGCCCTTTTAACCTGTTGATTTGTTGGCTCGTAAGTAACAATTAAATATTTTCGTATCTTATTATCCGATAATTGATTACAAAAACTTATATCGTTTGTTCGTTTATAAATAGTTGGGGTTATAATCTCGAAAATATCTGGTTTAGCAAATATACTTCTTCGCAATAATTCAGCTATTTTCAGGGTATCAGAACTATTAACCTCATTAAACAACAGTTGTTTTGCTCCATCCCAGGCCGTAATATTTGGGCCGCCAAAGGGCCAACCTGTTCCTGTTGAGAGATCGATCCCAAGTCCGAGCTTTCTGGCTTCGCTGCAGGTAAAATTGAACAGGTTCATCCAATCCTCAGAGAGGAAAGAGACAAAATTGCACTCCTCACCTTTTACACCATAAATTGGGATGACATGAGCCCCTCCAAGCCCGGATTTTTTAAAATTGGCTAATTGGGCCACGATACCTGGTTTATTGACTGCACTCCCTTGCCACCACCAGTAGGTCCAAGGTTTTCTGGTTTCAAGACTATTTTGATTTATTATTTGTGAGAATCCGTAAAGTGTCAGGAAAAGCAGAAAAAAGGTAAAAAGTAATTTTCTCACAGGGACGGAAATAATTAGATTTGAAAATCATGTGAAATATGTACGATTCCTAACCGGAAACCTGAACTCAGTTTTGGAAGAAAGTGACAGCAATAAAAATACAAAATAATTTTCTTTTCAGATTAAAATCAGCAATAGCTTTGAAAAATATGGTTATTTTGCGATTTATTTAATTGTTTAATCCTATTCATAAAGAATTTTAAATGGGAAAAGTCTTGATTATTGGTGCCGGGGGTGTTGGAACCGTCGTTGCACATAAGATGGCTGGCTTACCGGAAGTATTTACCGAAATTCTGCTTGCCAGCCGCACTAAATCGAAATGTGATTTGATCGCTGCCCGTATCGGTGGAAACAGGATTCAAACAGCTCAGGTGGATGCCGATGAGGTTCCTCAATTGGTCGCATTAATCCGATCATTTCAACCTGATCTTGTTGTTAATGTGGCTCTTCCTTATCAGGATTTGACGATAATGGATGCGTGTCTTGAGACTGGTGTTTCATACCTTGATACAGCTAATTATGAGCCAAAGGATGAAGCTAAGTTTGAATACAGCTGGCAATGGGCTTATCAGGAAAGGTTTAAAAATGCCGGATTGACCGCCATTCTCGGTTGTGGTTTTGATCCGGGAGTAACGAGTATTTTTACTGCTTGGGCTGCCAAATATGTATTTGATGAGATTCAATATCTTGATATCGTGGATTGTAATGCCGGAGATCACGGGAAGGCATTTGCCACAAATTTTAATCCTGAAATCAATATCAGGGAGGTGACTCAAAAAGGGAAATATTGGGAAAATGGGGCATGGGTTGTGACTGAGCCTCATGAAATCCACAAATCATTAACCTATCCTCATATTGGAGAGAGAGAGTCGTATGTGATTTACCATGAGGAACTTGAATCACTGGTTAAAAATTTTCCAACACTTAAGAAAGCACGGTTCTGGATGACTTTTGGACAGGAATATTTGACTCATCTACGAGTGATTCAGAATATTGGTATGGCTGGAATCAAGCCGATCCTCTACGAAGGAAAGGAGATTGTCCCGATTCAGTTTTTAAAGGCTGTATTACCCGCACCAGAAGAATTGGGGGCCAATTATAAGGGAGAAACATCTATCGGATGTAGAATTAAGGGGATAAAAGATAAAAAGAAAAAGACCTATTATATTTATAATAACTGTAGTCATGAGGCAGCTTTTGCTGAAACAGGTATGCAGGCAGTAAGTTATACAACAGGGGTACCCGCTATGATTGGTGCCATGATGTTTCTTCAGGGGAAATGGAAAAAACCCGGAGTCTTTAATGTTGAAGAATTCAATCCTGATCCATTTATGGAACAGCTTAATTTACATGGACTTCCCTGGTGGGAATTGCACGATGTAAGACTAGAGATGGATTAATTCGTAATGAAAAGAGATAATTTGGAAGTTCCAAATTATCTCTTTTTTCGTTGTTGCCCCGACTCTTCGGGGCAGATCAAATGGTATATTTCACCCCATCCAGGAAATCCACCCACATTCCGGTCATCGATAAACAGATCGGCATGAATCTTCCTGCTAACCGATAAATCAAATCGCTCTTCCGGATAGCTTCTGTTAACGGCATAAAATTCGACACCACCCTTTCTGCAAAATTCGACAGCTTCTTCCAAAGTCTTTCCAGACCGGTATGTCCAAAGTATAATTTGATGTTGCTTTTTCTGGAGCGCCTTTATTGTCTCTAAAGCGAACGGTAGTTCTTTGCCAATTGCCGGATAGCGGTGCTCTACGATAGTTCCATCAAAATCAATAGCAATAATCATAACTCAATTTCACCTTTTTAGTTAATATATTCAACCGGCACAATTTAAAGTGGCCGGGATTGCTGTGTCTATTTAAGAAAAGTTCAGATTTACAAACGTGCATCAATTAATTCCCGCGCTAAAATCCCTTTAACGTCATAAAGAATTGCTCCTTTGTCTTTGAATGCCTGTAGGTCGATCTCCATAAATTTATCATGAGCGACAGCTAAAATTACTGCCCCATAATTTTGGAATTCATTTAGTTCTCTGATTATTGTAATGCCATATTCATCCTGAACCTCATCAATTGAAGCCCATGGATCATAAACATCAACCTCAATTCCATAGCTAATTAACTCGTAATAAATGTCTGTAGCTTTGGTATTTCGAATATCCGGACAATTTTCCTTGAACGTAATTCCCAACATAAGTATTTTGGAATTTTTTACAGCCATCTCCCTTTTAATCATGAGTTTAACAACTTCCGAGGCAATGTATTTCCCCATACTATCGTTTAATCTTCGGCCAGCCAGGATTATTTCGGGATGATATCCTGCCTCCTGAGCTTTTTGTGCCAGGTAATATGGGTCTACTCCAATACAATGGCCGCCAACTAATCCTGGTTTAAAAGGGAGGAAATTCCATTTTGTACCGGCTGCAGCTAAAACATCATGAGTATCAATCTTCATGGCATTAAAAATCTTGGCCAGTTCATTTACAAACGCAATATTAATGTCGCGTTGACTATTTTCTATAACTTTTGCTGCCTCAGCTACCTTGATCGATGCAGCCTTATAAGTTCCAGCCTGAATCACAGATCGATATGTTGCATCAATAATTTCTGCTGCCTCAGGGGTAGAACCCGAAGTGACTTTCAGAATTTTTTCAACTGTATGCTCCTTGTCCCCAGGATTTATCCTTTCAGGGCTGTACCCTGCATAGAAATCAACGTTAAATTTAAGTTTTGAAATTTTTTCGACAACTGGAAGACAATCATCCTCTGTTGCACCAGGATATACTGTTGATTCATAAACAATGATATCACCCTTTGAAATTACGCGTCCTACTGTTTCCGAAGCTTTTAAAAGTGGCGTGAGATCTGGGCGATTATTTTTATCTACAGGTGTAGGAACTGTAACAATATAAAAATTACAATCCTCAATTTCCTCTGAACTGTACGAGCAATAGAGTCCAATCTCACCAGAGATAACGGGATTTCTTGTAACCAAGGCAGTCTGAAGAATTTTTTGATCGACTTCAAGTGTTTTATCAATACCTTGATTTATCTCATTAACTCTTTGCTTGTTAAGATCAAATCCGACAACTGGAAATTTTGTGGCAAAAAGACGAGCTAAAGGAAGGCCAACATATCCAAGGCCAATTACTGCAATTCGTATAGGGGGCATAATTATATGTTACTTAAGATATTTTTAATTTATAAAAAAGGGAAATAATTCCAAAAAATTCAAACTCCTTCAGTTTGAATTTGGCCAGAACTTAAAAAATTTCACCAGATAAAGATAGCTAAAATTGTAAGACGCTTCTGATTTGATTTAAAATATGAAAAATAAAAGAAAGTGCCGATTGGACAGCCTAATTTGAAAAATATTTGTTAATCAACCGGTCAATACCCATTGAAAAAGGGCCGTAATTGGTCGATGTATGTTAAATAAGAGTTAAGAATCTAAATTTCTCAAATTTCTGGTAATTTATAATCAATTTTAAAATCGCCCGAACAGTATTGTATTATTGATAATTAGGAATTTCTTATTTAGAATTAGTCAAGATAACTGAGCCTCTCCATGGGAAATATCCTGACGACCGGTTGTTTTTTAATTTCGCGTTTGATACCTTTGAAAAGTCGTTTGATAATTCAAAACTATTATTTGATCATGTTTTTTACAAACTTTGACTATGACACAAATACAATTTCAAAATTCTTTGACAAGCCTTCACAGCAAGCTATATTATTTTGCACTAAGTCTGACCAGTGATTCTGATAAGGCTCATGATTTGGTTCAGGAAACCTATCTAAAGGCATTGACTTATCGTGATAAATTTTCAGCCGATACAAACTTAATGGCATGGGTATATACGATTATGAAAAATACATTCATCAATGATTACCGGAGGAATGTAAAGGCGAAAACAACCCTTGAAAGCTCATCTCACAAGTTGCAGATATCGTTTTCAAAAGATGATTATTCTCCTGCAGCTGACTCAATTCATGCAGAAAAGGAGATCTATAAGAAAATAGATATGCTCGAGGATGAGTTCAGAGAACCATTTCAACTTTTCTTAAGTGGTTTCAAATATAAGGAAATTGCAGAGAAACTTGATTTACCATTGGGAACAGTAAAGAGCCGGATATTTTTCACACGAAAGAAACTGGGCAAATGGTTAAGTGAATATATCAACTAACCATTCCAAATTAATACTAAAAAAGAGGCTGTCTGAAAAGGCAGCCTCTTTTTTAGTATTAAATATTTCTTCCTTTTCAGGTTAACGAAAATTTATGCGTAATTCTTTAACTCCATCTGAAATGTCATTTGATCCGAAAATGGAGTGTAATAAAATTTAAAAGCCTCTCAATCAATTGATTAAGAGGCTTTTGGTGACCCAGCTGGGGCTCGGACCCAGGACCCCATCCTTAAAAGGGATGTGCTCTACCAACTGAGCTACTGAGTCATCCTTTGAGTGCCTATGTTTTTCAAAGGCGGTGCAAAGATAAGGTTGTTTTTAATTAATACAAACACCTTCTCAAAAAAAATGAATAAAGTTTCGTTTTATTTGTAGTTTTGCTTTCGCAATTTGGGTTATCCTATTACATTACAGGAATATGTGTTTTTAATTTTTTTTTAGCGATGAATGGTAAAGTTGTAATTATTACTGGCGCTTCTTCAGGAATTGGCAGGGCTTTGGCAAAAGAGTTGTTTTCCCGAGGGGTGAAATTGTCCCTTGGTGCCCGTCGACTTGACAAACTTGAAGCTTTAAAAACGGAGCTTGGCGGTCCTGATATTTTATTGACAACCACAGATGTTTCGAACGAGTTGGATTGTAAAAAATTAATTTCAAGTACGCTGGATGCCTATGGTCGTATTGACATTTTAATTAATAATGCAGGAATTTCGATGCGTGCACTTTTTATAGAGATGGACCTTGAGGTATTGCATCGCGTTATGGATGTAAATTTCTATGGAACGGTGTATTGCACCAAGTACGCACTTCCTAGTCTTGTTGAATCCAAAGGATCATTAGTTGGAATAATTTCGATTGCCGGGTATATCGGCTTACCTGGAAGATCCGCATATTCTGCCTCAAAATTTGCAATCAGGGGCTTTCTTGATACAATCAGAATAGAGCACTTGAACAGCGGATTGCATGTACTAATTGCTGCACCCGGATTTACGGCTTCAGATGTGCGTAAAGTTGCCCTTACAGCGGATGGAACTCTCCAGGGAGATACTCCCCGGAACGAAGAATCGATGATGAGCGCTGAAGTATGTGCCTACAAAATTGTTGAAGCTATCAGAAAGCGGAAAAGAAGTCTCACTCTAACCTTTCTGGAAGGAAAATTCACTGTTTTTCTTGGCAAATTCCTACCCGCATTATTGGATAAGCTGACTTATAATCATATGGCAAAAGAGCCCAATTCTCCGATAAAATCAATTGACAGTGGGAAATAGAGAAAACTTTTGAAAACGATTTCAATGCCCTATTAACCTCCTAAATAACATTAAATGAATGTAAAACTCATGAGTCTAACTTAAACTATTACTTTAAGTCTTGGAATGTTTACATAGTATACTATTGAAAACTAGCATTTTGAAGTTCTTTGGCAAATAAAAGGATATATTTACTAAAATCAGCTTGTCCGTTAATAAAATGAGGTTATCTTTGCACTGCTTTTAAAGAAAAGTAAAATAAACTGACTCGGTAGCTCAGCTGGTAGAGCAATTGACTCTTAATCAATGGGTCGAGGGTTCGAACCCCTCCCGGGTCACAAAACATCATTGTACATTATTTTTTCAATTGAACGAAAAGTCATAAAAACAACTAAGTCAGGTTTTTATGGCTTTTTTTTCATTTCCACCAGAATCATAGAATAACATACAATTAAGCAAATATCTGAAAAATATTGGATCAAATGATATTTCAGGTAGTAGAGTAAAAAAAAACGCATAAATTTGGGTTAATCAGAAAAGGAAGAAGATAGCTCATTCAACAGGGTGACCGTGAAATTGATTTTATAAAATTATCATTATATGCTAAGTTTCAATTCAAAATACAGGGTTTGTTACGGTGATACAGATCGGATGGGAGTTATGTATTATGGAAATTATCCACGGCTTTATGAAATTGGAAGGACTGATATGATTCGGGATATCTGGAAGTCGTATCGCGAAGTTGAAGAGAGCGGAATTATTCTACCGGTTCGCTCCTTGACGGCAGTATATCATAAACCAGCTCTATATGATGAGGTCCTTACAATTAAAACAATTATAAAAGAGATCCCAAAAGTGAAATTCAGGATGTTCTCCCAAATATACAATGAAAAGGAGGAGTTGATAAATGAAGGGGAAGTTGTGTTGGGATTCATTGATGCTGCAACAGGTAAACCACGTAGAGTTCCTGAAGAATTTGTTCAGATCTTACTCAATACCGCTCTTTTCTCATAAAAATTCAAATCTAATTCCATCGAAACAAATTACCCGTAAATTTACTGCGTTTACCGGTTTGTAAACAGAATTTAAATCTCCTTAAGCAATAGTAAAATAAACAGCCCCACAGCTATAAGAATCACACCAAGTCCAATGATTTTATTGGCCCACCACAAGGTGTCAATGGTTAGCTTATGTTTAAAAAGGAAAGCCAGACCAGTTATTATAAACCACCATGTTGCTCCTCCTGAAAAAATTCCGCCCACAATCATCAAAGCTTCAATCGGGTGGGATGGCTGTAAGACAAGACTATAGCTTGTGAATATGGCAATAAATACAAAGACTGAAAGTGGATTTGTCACTGTCAGCAGAAAGGCTGTAAGGAAATCCTGAAGGTACGAAGTCCCTTTTTGTTTAAATTTTTGTATCTCCTTCGCCGGATTCGAAAGGAAAATATAAAGCCCCAGAAAGATCACCATACTTGCCCCAAGAATCTTAAAATAGATTTCATAACTGTTTATGAAATCTATGATGATGGTGAGACTAAATCCAGCTATAATGGCGTAAATGGCATCTGAAGCAGCTATTCCTAATCCTGACAAGAATCCGGATTTCCAATTCTTATTTACAGTTCGCTTAATGCATAACATCCCCAGCGGACCTAAAGGAATAGACACTGCCATTCCGATCATAAAACCTTCCCAAAGTCGCATTAAAGTCATGCAAGTAAATATAGCTGAAATAAATGATATTCGTTTCCCGAAATTAAACGACAAAGTTAAAATTAGACCTGATATTTTCTACTTTTATCCCTTCGAAGTTTTATTAATACTTAAAAAATAGAATGAAATTATATTATCGCAGTTATTGTAATGATTATCATTTGTTTCGTTGTTTGACAGAATATCTGCCAGCTATCTTCAAGAGGTGTTTCTCAAGGTTAAGCAGTTTCAATATATTATGAAGAAATTATTAAAATAGCAAAATATGATTTTAAAGACTCATCCAAGGGATGTCATAAAGTATTGCCCGAGATGCGGTAGTAAAGCATTTATAACCAATGATATGGGGCGATCATTTGATTGCGAAGGGTGCAATTTTAAATATTATTTTAATAATTCGGCAGCAGTTGCCTGCCTGATCTTTAATCAGGAGGGTAAGCTTCTGCTAACGCGTCGTGCAATAGACCCTGCCAAAGGAATGCTCGATCTGCCGGGGGGATTTGTTGAACCGATGGAACGGGTCGAAGAGGCCATTGTACGAGAAATCAGGGAAGAACTAGGCGTGTTAATTACCAATGCCGAATTCCTTGTGTCTTTTCCAAATGAATATGTCTTCTCAGGTTTTTCCGTTTTCACAATCGATATGGCCTTTATTTGTTCTGTTGATGATCTCTCCTCAATTGTTCCGGCCGATGACGTTTCTTCCGTGGAATTTTTATTTCCGGAAGAGATAAAACACGAACTCTTGTGTTTTCAAAGTATGTCGAAGATTATAGATTTTTATATAAATAAATACAAATGAGAATTATAGATCGTATTAACTTACTTCGTAATTTAATGCAGTTTGAGAATATTGATGCCTTGTTAATTTTGGGAACAGATCCACATTTAAGTGAATATGTACCAATTGCCTGGCGTAGCGTTGAATGGATAAGCGGATTTACCGGTTCCTATGGAAAAATTGTAATCACCAAAGATAAAGCGATGCTTTGGACGGATTCAAGATATTATATTCAGGCAGAAGAACAATTGAAGGATACCGGAATCGTGATGATGAAAGATCGCCATCCCGATACTATTTCAATTGATAATTGGCTGATTATGGAACTTAAATCAGAGAATCTTGTAGCAATCGATGGTCAGACTATTTCATACAGTGAAATTAGTAAACTTAAAATTAAACTGGGTGCGAAGGGCATAGATCTTATAATAAACAAGGATCTGGTCTCACAGATATGGAAAAACAGACCATTATTACACCAAAGACCGATCGAAGATTATCCGTTACAATTTGACGGTCAGTCCAGGTCTGAAAAGCTAGCTGTAATCAGGAAAAGGTTAACTGAATTTGAGGTAGATGCAACACTAATCTGTCAATTAGACGACCTTGCCTGGAGTACAAATTTAAGAGGAAGTGACATTAAGTATATTCCGTGTTTTACAGGCTTTGGATATATTGATCACAATCAATTTATACTTTTCATTAATAAAGGAAATATTTCAAAAGAACTGACGGAGATTCTGAATTCGGAAGGAATTCAGATAATGGATTATAATTCTCTGTTTATGGTTCTTGAGAAGATTTTGCCAACTTCGATATTCCTTGATCCGGAAAGAACAAACTCGATCATTTACGGCTTCTATTCCGGACGAACAAAAATAGTTGAAGGTATTGCGATACCAACATCTCTGAAATCAATAAAAAATAAAGTTGAAATAGCAGGTATGAGAGCTGCTCACCGGCGTGATGGGGTAGCGATGATTAATTTCCTCTATTGGATAAATAAACAAACAGGGGATGAAATTTTAACAGAAATATCAATAAGTAAGAAACTTAGAGATTTTCGTTCTGAACAAAAGTATTTTATTGGAGAAAGTTTTAGCCCTATTGTTGGATTTGGGCCACATGGTGCAATCGTTCATTATAGTGCAACAGCGGAAACCAATGCGACAATAAAAGGGAATGGGATTCTGCTTTTTGATTCAGGAGGACAATATCTGGATGGGACCACTGATATTACAAGAACAATTGCATTCGGCAAAGTCAATTCCACTCAGAAAAATGACTTTACACTGGTACTCAAGGGAATGATAAATCTGGCGAAGGCTAAATTCCCAGTCGGAACAAAAGGTTATTCGCTGGATGTATTAGCCCGTATTGCTTTATGGAATAGTGGTTTAAATTATGGACACGGAACCGGCCATGGCGTTGGACATTACCTGTCAGTGCATGAAGGTCCTATGAGTATACGATCGGAGTTTAACAATGAACCTATCCGTTCAGGACAGATTTTATCAAATGAACCTGGATTATATCGCAAAGATAAGTATGGGATTCGGATTGAAAATGTAATCCTATGTCAGAATGAAATAAATTCAACTTCAGAACCATTTCTCTCCTTTGAAACTTTAACTTTATGTCCGATCGACAGAAATCTAATCAAACGGGAACTTTTGAATAGTGAGGAACTAAATTGGATAAATAATTATCATAAAAAGGTTTTACGCATTATGAAGCCATTCTTAAAACCAGAAGTACAGAAATGGCTGATCATTCAATGCGCACCGCTATAGTTAACGTTACTCAAAATTGATTTGATGATACGGAAAATATTATTATTAGTCTTCTCATTCGCACCTTATCTGCTTTTTTCACAATACTATGTATTAGGAGATGATCCTTCAGGAATTCATTGGAAACAGATAAATACGAGCAATTTTCAAATAATCTATCCGTCAAAATTTGAATCAGAAGCAATGCGAATGGCTGCAATTTTGAATAAATCAATGCCATTCGCAGCGATGTCTCTCCAACATAAACCTTCGAAGATATCGGTTATTCTTCATACAAGCACTGTTCGATCAAATGGTTTTGTTGCCTGGGCGCCGGCTAGGGTAGAATTGTTCACTACGCCACATCAGGAAATTTACGCTCAGGATTGGTTAGAACAACTCGCCATTCATGAATATCGACATGTGGTTCAAATCGATAAAATTGATTCAGAATTACCAGGACTATTGAAAATCCTACTCGGAGAACAAGCTGCTGCCTTGGTAACTGGAATATATTTACCTTTTTGGTACCTTGAAGGGGATGCCGTAGTTACAGAAACCGCATTAAGCCACACCGGGAGAGGAAGAGTACCTTCCTTTGAAATGGAATTAAAAGCTCAAACTCTTGAAAAGGGAGTTTACAGTTACGATAAAGCTTATCTTGGATCTTTTAAAGACTATATTCCGGATTATTATCAACTTGGTTATCAAATAGTGGCAGGAGTCCGAAGTCGGTATGGTTCAAATAGTTGGGCAAAGGTTTTAGATCATGTTGCTCACAATCCTTTATCCATGAATGCTTTTAGTGCCGGGTTAAAAGGGTTAACTGGGATGAATTATAATAAACTGTATGAGACTATTTTTTCTGAACTAAAGAATAAATGGGAAAGTAGCGACCTGGCACTGGAAAAAACAAATTTCGAGTTGCTTACAAAGGAGCAGCCTGGGTATATAAGCTATCGGTATCCGTTTCCTATAAACGATTCGACTGTATTTGCTGTCAGATATTCGATGGATGAATTGACTCGATTTGTTGAAATTGGTACAAATGGTAGACAGAAGGTCCTGTTTACTCCTGGCAATTTATTTGAAGAATCAATTACCTACGGACATAATAAGATATTCTGGATTGAATCTCTGAGTGATGTCCGTTGGGCTCATCGGGAATTTTCACTATTAAGAATGTTGAATTTAACTAACGGTGAACTTATAGAGAAAAAATATCAGGAAAAGATTTATGCTCCTTGCTTATCTGTTGATGGTGAACACCTTGCTGCAGTGAAAATTGATATTGAAAACAAGTGCTCAATAGTTTTAATATCTCCCAAAACCGGCGTTATAGAGAAAGAAATTAAATTAGCAAATGATTTTTTTGTTCTTTCCCCTTCCTGGGCTGAGAATAACCAGGAGCTTTATGCTGTCGTTCTGGGAAATAAAGGTAAAACACTGGCCAAAATAAATGCATTTACCGGGAAAGTAACCCTTTTAATTCCATGGTCCTATAATGAGCCAAGAAAACCGGTTCAGCGGGGAGATTTCGTTTATTATACGGGCACAATAGGTGGAACGGATGATTTATATGCCTATAATCTTATTCAAAAGGTAAATTATCGCATCACAAAATCACGATTTGGCGTAAGGGATGTTCAGCCATCTTTAAATGGAAATAATTTACTATACAGCAACTACACGGCAAATGGATATAAAGTCGTTAAAATGGCCTTGCAGCCCCTCAAATTCGCAAAATTAGATACAATAGCCACTTACCCTTACAAACTAGCTGACATGTTAACCGCTCAGGAAGGTGCTATTATTGATTTTTCAGTTCCGGATAGTACTACTTATCATTCAAATTCTTATTCAAAGGTTGAACATATTTTCAATTTTCATAGTTGGGCGCCAGTTCATATTGATCTTGCCGCAAATGAAATACGCCCTGGATTTTCACTTTTTTCCCAGAATAAATTAGGTACTGCAATAACTCAACTGGGATATGATTATTCGACAATTAACAGGACAGGTAAAGGGGTAGCTGAATTTGATTATACGGGGCTTTTCCCCGTCCTGAAACTAAGAGGTGAATATGGATTAGAGCGATCGCGATATTATCAGATTAATACATACACCAACAAGCTGTCAAATATTATTCGAAAGGATACTCAGCAGGTAAATTTCAATTATAATATATTGAATATTAATGGCATATCAAATATACCATTCAACTTGTCACATGGTAAATGGAACAGACTTATACAACCCGAATTTCAGATTGAGTACCGACAAACGTTTCAGAATGTTTCAACTCCAATAAGCAGTGGCAACAATACATGGCTTACTTATCGCTTATATGCTCATAATTTAATACAAGAGGGATTCAGGGATCTGCAACCTGCGATCGGGCAGATATTAGACATTAATTATCATTATTCGCCATTTAAATCGGCATCTAAAGGTACAATCTGGACTGTAGAAGGAACATTCTATTTGCCTGGATTGGTAAGACATCATGGCATTAGGATTTATACAGGAATTCAAAATAAACAATCATATAATGGAATACTATCAGACTATATCTATTATCCAAGAGGTTATACGAATCTTTTAAATACTAATTTAGTCTGTATAAAATCCGATTATGTCTTGCCGCTATTCTATCCGGACTGGAGTGTGGGCCGATTAAGTTATTTCAAAAGAGTATCGCTACGGGCTTTTTATGATCAGGCATGGGCCATGATCCCGATATATCACCAAAACAGTGAGTATAGTGCAGCATTCAGCTCTGTCGGAGGAGAATTAACGGCTGACTGCAATTTTCTTAGATTGTATGTTCCGGCGAAAATTGGAATTAGAACCTCATACCTTATCAATGAAAGAAGCTACATTTTTGAGTTTCTCCTCTCAATTAATTTTAAAGCGCTCTGACCCTAATCCTAAGACCAGATTTTACCGGAATTCTTGTCTTAGAATTGAAAATACCCCATCATACTGTGGGGTATTTTCTTTTACGTAAATCTCAAGGGGGGAATCCCGGTAACGAAAATTAGCTATCGTATTAGAATTTAGTTTATTAGAAGCTGTATAAAAAAGAATTAATAGACTGTGAAATTAAACCACATAATTTCGAACTAAAACTTTACAGAACTGGATAGCGACTAATTGCAAAATCAAATCTTATCTGGATCATAAGAAATAATAATTCCGCACAATTTCTCCGAATCCAGGTTCATACGTTACAAATGATCAGAAGCATTCAAGTGATTATATTAAATC
>Ga0073936_10003165_pt1 | contig 23875 bp, 16 predicted proteins | sample AliMusrvi5mmetaG_FD_87041 | JGI IMG/M metagenome (GOLD analysis project Ga0073936, IMG submission 87041) | Freshwater lake bacterial and archeal communities from Alinen Mustajarvi, Finland, to study Microbial Dark Matter (Phase II) - Alinen... | ecosystem: Environmental > Aquatic > Freshwater >... | reverse complement strand
TGCCGTTGGCGACACAGAGGTCCTCGAGTTTGGTGACATCCGGGAGTTGGCCTGCCACGTTGGCCTTACCGCCACCCATTTGTGAATGACTCCATGTGTGATTGCCCACCTCGAAACCCATGGTGTCCAATGCCTTGATTTGCTCCCAACTCATGTACATCTTGGGATCCAACGCGGGATTGCCGAAGCGCGTGATGTAAAACGTCGCGCCGAATCCCAGCTTCTTCAACAAGGGGGCGACAAACGTCGAATGACTCAGGCAGGCGTCGTCAAGCGTCAGCACGACAAGCTTTTCTGGAATCGGCTTGAGCACGATGCCATGCGGATCGGGGTCGGGCGTCGGCACCGCGAAGGCGATGGTTGACAACGCCAGGGCGGCAAGAAGGTGGAGTTTCATGGTGATGTGTTGGATTCCTGGGATGGAATATAGAAGGTTAGACGGTCAAATTTCACCACTGAAGACACTGAAATCCACTGAGGGCACTGATAGCTTCATGTTAGTTTGCTTCCTCAATGGCCTTGATGACCTCCGCCGCCACGGCCGAGCGGGTGTCCTTGGTTTGGTTGGTGGCTTTTTCCTGGGCTTTCCAGGCGGCTTCGAGGGCTTTGAGTTGCGGCAGGATGTCGCGGGCGGCGGGGCCATACTCCTTGAGCAGGGGGAGGATCTCGCGGGTCCGCTGGCCCCAGCCGTTTTGGGTCTTGGCATACTCGATGAACACTGGCAGGCCCTTGATGATTTTGTTTTTCGCGAGGAATTTGAGTGCGTCCACGCGGATCTCCTGGGCATACATCTCGCCGCTCGGCGCGGTGTCATTGGCCACCTTGATGATCTCCGGTTCCAACGTCTTGAGTTCGTCGGTGCTCAGGGTTTTGAACATCGAGCGCACAGCGAAGGTGCCGATGCCGTCGTCGCTGGCGAGCATGCGCCGTAGTGCCGGATAGACCAGCTCGCGGTCGATGCCATCCAGCGAGTTGGCGACGAGGCCCGGTTGGGGCGGGATCTGGTCGATGAAATCGGCGCGGAACAAGGCATAGGAAAGATACTTCGCCTCGAGCCCGCGCGGGTCGGCGGGGTTGACCACGACGGACATTCTGAGCAATTGTGGTACCGCCTTGAGGGCGGGGCGGCCGATGCCGGTGAGCGCGAAGGCGGCCCGCACCCGCAGCCACATGTCGGTGGCGGAGAGTTGTGTGATGAGTGCGTCGGTGGCGGCGGCGGCGCGGTCTTGCAGGTATTGCAGCGCGAGGCATGCACCGTAACGGGCGTTGAGGTCCTTGCTCTCCAGCAGCTCGATGAGTTGGGGAACGACGTCGTCGTTGAGATTGGCCACTTGTTTGGCGGCACGCTGGCGCACCGTGGGCGACCAATTGCCGAGGGCATCTAATAACTGCTGCTTGCTCTTGAAGATATAGGCGTAGTCAAAAGGTCCGAGGTTGAAATCGCTCCCGCCATCGATGATCTGCTGCAAAGTCGCCTTGCTAGCAAAGTTTTCCGGATGTGTGCCTTTGCCGCTAATGTATATCTTGTGCAGCGGAAGGGCCTCGTGCAGGACAAACAGGCCGGTCATGTCAAAGTCATAGTTATCGCGGGCGTTGGTGAAGAAGGAGCCGTCCCAGCGGCGGGCGAGGTCGTAATACCAGCGCTGTTCCTTGAGGAAAGCGGCGACAGCCTCAGGGCCGGCGCGGTTGGCGGAGAGCGCGCCCCAGAGGTAGCCGAGGTAGTTGCCAGTGTGGCCGAGTTCCTTTTCGCCGTAGGCTGCCGCGGACATCCGCGAGAAGAAGCGCGCGCCCGCGGAATCACCGAGGATGTCGAAGGTGACGGCGGCGGCACCGCTCTTGCCATTGTCGTCGTGGAGCCAGTAGGGCGGGTGATCGCCATAGGGAATTGAGCCCTTGCCAATGTAGAAGCTATAGAACGTCCGTGATCTCTCAACCGCCGCCCGCACCACGGGATCATCGACCCCGCACTTTTGCGCCAGGGCCATCGACATCCAACAAATCAGGCCCGCCTGGTTGATCGCGCCGTAGCCACCGAGCGTGCCGTTGTTGCCGGCCACGCGGAACCCGTGGCCGTAGGTGCCGACCGCGCTCTGGCCCATGGCGATCTTCTTGGTGACGTCGCGGATCGCTGGCAGGACAGATTCGTCCTTGGTGGCGAGATAGTATTCCGCGAGAAAGAGATTGGCATAACTCCAGGTCCACGCATACATGCCCTCCTTGAGGACGAGGTTCATTTGCGGTGGTCCGAGCTTGTTGGCATAGGCCTTGAGCGCGGGCAGATACGCGGGATTGTCGCTGGCCAGCAATGCCAGCGCATTGACGTTGTCCGGGATCGATGGATCCCAGTTGTCCGGGGAATAGTCGCCGCATTGCAAGCCGCGCTTGATGATCGCGCGGCAGCCTTGCTCGACAATCAACCTCGCCTTCGGGCACTGATAGGGAGAAGTGTCGGTATAACTGCCCATCACCTTGAGCGGGACGGTCACCATGCTGTTGGTGCCCTTGCTCCAGATCATGAGCCGGAGGTCGCCCTTGCCGGCGGTGGTTTCGGCCGCGGTGACCGCCCTGCCGAAGGAAACCCGCGCGTCCGCTTCAAACGGCTTGCCATCGATGCCAACGATCACATCCCCGACCGCCAGCAAGCCATCGGATGGGGAGCCTTTTGCCACTTCGGCTATCAATATCTGCCGGGCCGCGGAGGTGTCGAAATCGCGGTTGAAAATCCAGCCCTTCAAGCCGGTGGGCCCGAGGTTCCAGTTGGGGGTATCCGTCTTCCTCCCGCCTTTCGTTAGATCCGGCGGCGGCGGGTACAGGTTGAAATCCAAGTTGCGAACGACTTCGGAGCGGCTGTGGATCAAATGGAGGTTGGTCGTTGCGGGTGACTTCTTCGCCACAGCCACCGCCTTGTTGAACTCAGCCACGGCGTCGCCCTCGAACGGCTTGCCGTTCACGCCGAGCAACACATCGCCGTCTTGCAGGATGCCCGCGCTGGGGACGCCGTGATCGATAGATCCGAGAACGATCTCCCGCTTGTCGGCGTCGATCCCCCGGACACAGGCGGTCACGCCATCCAATTCGAGCGGCACCTGCGGAAAAGGCATGGGCCCCCCTGGCAGTGCGGACCCGGCAAGCAGCCACAAGGATAGCCCGCAGCGCAGGCGCGTTCGAGTCATCGGGTGAGCGGATTTCATGTGGTGTGGCGGTACGCCGCGGTTGGGGTGGATCTTTCGCGGCATTGGGTAGCTGCTTACTGAGGAGTCCGTAGGTTGGACTACACAAGGTTGGACAGTCTGATATTTCCACTGAGGACACTGAAACCCACTGAGAACACTGATTTATTCATCTTTTCAGTGCTTTCAGTGGTTGTCAGTGTGATCAGTGGTTCTCTTTGTCCGAGCATTTGAAATCCTCCATGTGTCGGGCAAACCAGGGACTTGTGAGTATATCGCTGGAGCGCCGGCTTCAGCCGGCGTGTCCTGGCCGATCCGGGCCTGAAGGCATTACGACAGACACGCCGGCTGAAGCCAGCGCTCCGAAATACCGTGCATCGTAGCCACGCAGGGCGCCGCGAAGTTTTCAGGCTGGAATTGCCGTCACGTCTTCACTTGGAATCGAATCATAGATGGCCTTCGACAAGACAGTGAACGCAGCGTCGCCGAATGCCTTGTCGTCCATGTAACGGGTGAGGATCTTGTCGTTGTCGGGCAACGGGCTTGTAGAAGACGCGAGCGAAGGCCTCGACCTCGCTCCAGTAATACACTTGAGTGGCGTCCAATTCGTGCTTGAGTTTCTCTAACTGCTGCGGGTCCGATCCCTCCTGCAAGCTGGTCGCATCGTAGTAGGGCTTGAAGGCCTTGTAGATATCCTCGGCTTCGTTGACAAAATCCAAAACGAACGGGTTCTCCTTTCCCGGGATCTTGCGGTTCAAGCGCGACAAGGTCTGCACGGCCTGCACGCCGTCGAGGCGCTTGTCCACGTACATCGCGCAGAGCAATGGCTGGTCAAACCCTGTCTGGTATTTGTTAGCCACGAGCAACACCTGATAGTCGGGCGAGGCGAAGCGCTTCGGCAGTTGCTTCTCGCTGATCGGCTTGCCGCTCACGCAATCCGGGTTCATGCCCGGCTCGGTGTATTCGATGCCGGTTTCCGGGTCTTTCACCGTGCCGCTAAAGGCTACCAGCGGGCGCACATCGGTGATGTTATTTTCCGCGATGTAACGCTCAAAGGCTTGCATGTAGCGCACCGCATGCAGGCGCGAAGAGGTGACGACCATCGCCTTGGCCTGTCCGCCGAGATGCCCCCGCACCTTCTGTCGGAAATGCTCCACAATCACCTCGGTCTTCTGTTCGAGGTTGTGCGGGTGCAGGCTCATGAATTTGGCCAGCGCCCGCGCCGCCTTTTTCTTCGGCAGATTCGGATCGTCTTCGATGGCCTTCACCAGTCGGTAATACGTGGCGTATGTCGTGTAGTTCTTCACCACGTCGAGAATGAAGCCTTCCTCGATGGCCTGCCGCATCGAGTAGAGGTGAAAGGCCTCGGGCAACCCGCTGGCACCGGGGCGACCGAACAACTCCAACGTCTTGCCCTTCGGCGTGGCGGTGAAGGCGAAGAAACTCAGGTTCGGTTGCCGCCCGCGTGACTGCATCACCTGGTTCAGGCGGTCTTCCCAATCCGGCTCCTCCTCGGCATTCTCCGTCTTGGCCGCCGTACCGAGAATCGCCTTTAACTCCCGCGCCGTCTCGCCGGTTTGGCTGGAATGCGCCTCGTCCACGATGATGGCATACCGCCGTTTGGCGATTTCCGCTTCCCATGACTTCGCCTGCTCCTGTTCTTCCGCAGTGGCCTCGTCGGCCCGGTCCGCGCCCGCGGCACGGAGAAGGGCGCGCAGCACGAAGGGAAACTTCTGCAAGGTGGTGATGACAATCTTGGTGCCGTCAATCAGCGCCGCCGCCAGTTGTTTCGAGTCCTGATCGATCGCCTTGACCACGCCTTGCGCATGTTCGATCTGATAGATCGCATCCTGCAACTGGCGGTCGAGCACCTGGCGGTCGGTGATGACCACCACACAGTCGAACACTTTGACATCCTGCGGATCGTGCAAACTGGCAAGGCGATGGGAAAGCCATGAAATGGTGTTGGTCTTTCCACTCCCGGCGGATTGTTGGATGAGGTAGTTGTATCCCGGCCCCTCGTGGCGCGAGGCATGCACCATCAAGCGCACCGAATCGAGCTGGTGGTAGCGCGGAAAGATCATCGTTTCCTTGGTCAGCTTCGAAAACCGCTCCACCAGGGCGCCATCCTCCAGCCCGGAGCGCTCGCACGCCCAGCGAATGAGTTCAGGATTGACTTCTACACGCAGCATCTTGAGCGGAATCTACCGGCTCCGCCCCGCTCCGTCGAGGCAAGAAAGGGGCACCAAGGAGGACCGGGTCATTAGGTATCCGGGCTGATTTCTTCATGCTTGGTCGCGCCGGCGAACAAGGTTCGCAACTCGTCAAGCTTCTCACTCACCTCCTTCGGAATGGTGGCGGGTTCAATCATGGAGATTAGCCGGTGCAATTCGCCCTTTCGGAGCAACATTTGGCCGCTAAGTTGGCTGGCCAGATTCCGGAAAAATGTCTCAGCGAAAGTGCTCATCTTCAGCCGTTCCGTTTTCGCTTCCCACACGATCCGCGCGGCATCGGGAGGCGAGTGTTTCCAAGTCTCGAAATCGGCCACGCCGCCGCCGAACACCTCGGCTAGCATCAGTTCATCCAACACTGCGTCGATCTGGGGACGGAACCCGTCGAAAAGTTCCAGCCCCGGATACTGCGCCATGGCGTAGCGCCTCAGGAGTTCGGGGGTGATGAAATAGTTCTCCGCTTCGTAACGCTTCCAGTAGGAAATTCTCAGCGCACCTTCAATTACGCTCGTCCTCCCCATGCCATCGTTGTCGAGAATCGCCAGCCCCTTGAGGTCGGGGACCAGTTCGCGCAGTCCGCCGAAATGCTGTCTGGGAGTGAGGCCAAAGCCGCCCTCCACCCGCGCCAACTCGCTTTGCAAGCTCACCTCCGGGAAGTTGTTCTGCACATAGAAGGAGTTGATCCGCTCGTCCCAGATGTCCTTCACCGGATGACCCAGCTTCTCGGCCAGCGCACGCAGCATATCGACATCGGTGCCGCCCTCGACATACAGGACATAGCCGCGCTCGCGGGCCTTGACATAGTGGGCTGCCCCAAAGTGCTTGAGGCTGTTCCGGATATCAGCCTTTTGGGCCAAGTCATCGGCGGTCCCCTCCAGCAACAGGGTCAGATTCTTGTCCAGGGCCTCATCCAGAATCACTTCGGAGTGAGTGACGATCACCACTTGGGATTGGTTCTCGGTCGCGATGTCCCGGAGGAGCACATAGACCTGCTTCTGTCGCAGGATTTCCAAGTGCGCGTCCGGCTCGTCCACCAGCAGGATGCTCCGCTTGTGGGAATAAAGGTAGGAGAAGATCAGTAACATCTGCTGGAACCCCCGACCGGACAGCGAAACGTCCAGCGGATCCTTGACCCCCGCCTGCCGGTAGTGCAACTCGATGGCGCCGCGGGCGGTCTCCTGCGGAATGCCCAGATCGACATGAAACAGGCGCGTCATAAGTGCCGCGATCCGCTGCCAATCCTCTGGAACCGTCTTGGCCACAATCAGACACAGGTTTCTCAGCACCTGCGCCGTCTGACCTTGGCCGAGCAGCACATCGATCCGTCCCGGTTGTAGCACGGGTTCTTCCGTCTCCAGTCCGGACATCGGATACAGGAGCTCCACATTGATCCCTGCCGCGTGCTCTACCAACTCCATCTCCGCCATGCCGGTTTCATCCGGCGTGCAGTAAACCACCTCGTCGCCCCGATGGGTGAATTTCATCGTAAGCGGGCGGACAGTACCCTTGAATTCCACTCCCACGGTCAGCAACAGCGGAGTACCCTGGATGCGCGAGTTGTGCCAGAAGAACCGGGTTCGCTGGACCGGAACCGCTACGATGTTCAGTCGGTTCAGGGATACCGCCGTCCGTTCCTTGGCACTGGAGATCCGCCGGGCGTCAAGCCAGGTTTTAACCGCCTGCGACCATAGCGCCACCGCTTGGATCGCGCTCGTCTTGCCGCAATTGTTCGGTCCGATCAGGACTGCGGGATGGTCCAGTTCGATCCGCTGTCGATCCCCGAAGCGCTTGAAATTCTGAATCTCAATGTAATGGAGTAGGCGCATGAATTGGTGAGGGGAGTCTAATGAATGGTTTGCAGCCCGTCGAGAGCCTAGTTTCCGAGCCCCGACGGGGCGACCACCCGGCGCTCGCTGGCGCGGATGTCGCGGATGCGCTCGAGCAACTCGTCGAAGTAGTCCACCTGGCCCTTGCCCGGCGGGTTTTTCAGCCGCGCGTCGTCCATCGTGAAGCCCTTCACGATGTATTCGCGCAGCCGTTGCGTGGCCCAGATGCGGAACTGCGTGCCGCGCTGCGATTTCACCCGGTAGCCGACGGAGATAATGACATCGAGGTTGTAGAACTCGACCTGATAGGTTTTCCCGTCGGCGGCAGTTGTTGCAGATTCTGCAACAACTGAACTCCGCATCAATTCACGTTCGTCGAAGATGTTCTTGATGTGGCGGGAGTTGGGCGAGAAGCCGTTGATGTAGCTGTTGAGGTTCGGCGCGAGCTGGTTGGGGTCGTCGAGCAGGCGTGCGAGGTCGAGCTTGGAAAGGTTGTAGAATTGAACGCCCGCGATTTGCGAAAGGCGGTGACGAATGATATTCTCGCCCTTGGCCTTGATAGCGGCGTGTTCCTTTAGCACCGCGGCCTTCGTCGGTGCGAGGATGCAATCGAATCGGCGCAGGACCGTGAGGGGCAGGATGACCTTGCGATACTCGTTGCGCTTGTAGGGGCCGCGCAGAAGATTGCAGATGCTCCAAATGAAGCTGGCGATTTGGGAGTGGGTTTCGGCGGACATTGGGAAATTCAGTTAGCAACGGCCAGAGCCATTCACGACGGCGGCCTTGATGAGGGTGAAATCTTTGCGTTTGGAAGGCATGAGGGGTGCGCACGTGTGCAAGATCGGGCGGGGAGGGGTTGCTGGTGACTCAGGAAGCCCAACCAAGGAGCCACCGTTGAGCGGAGAGTAATCCGCCCATTCCGCCTAACGCAAGCGCAAACATTCGGGAGGAGTGGGGTGAAGGTTGGGAGGGTGGCGCCAGGGCGAGGAATGGACTGCGGATTCAATCGCGGTCCAGTTGCGGAAGAGTGTTTGGCAGGATGCCAAACACAGCCGGCAGGATGCCGGCGCTCCCCGCGGTTCACTCGATGGGGACGGCGGCAAAGGTGAGGGCGGCGACGCCGTTGGAGCCGTAGATGAGTTTGTCCTGGCGGCCGTCCCAGGTGTTGCCGGAGATATAGGCGATGGACTTGGCGGTGGACGGTTCTGACAACTTGAGCGTGATGACATTGCCCGCGGCGCTGCCGGCGGTGACGGGAGCTGCCAGCTTGTCCAGACTGAGCCAGGCTTTGCACTCGGGCTTCCAAGCCATCGGTTGGCCGAAGTCCAGAGCGATTTCGTTTTTGGCGGGGCTGGTGAACCAGGCGCGCTTGAGGTTGGGAGCGGTTTTCGGCTGCTTGGGGACCACGCCGTAGTTGTCCTGTTCGACCAGCGGGCACATCAACTGCGCGATTTGTGCATAGCCCTCCATATCGAAGTGGCACAGGCCGCGGCCGCTCGAGCCGCTGATGATGCCCAGGGTGGACATGATGCGCATGTTGGAGAAGAGGTTGGGCAGGGTGCGCTGGGACTCGGTGAGCATGTCGCCGATGGGGCCGCCCATGTTGCAGCCGCTCGGCCAGATCTGATAGATATAGTAGAACTGGATGTTCGGATAGTCCTGCTTCCAGGCGGCGGACATGTCGATGAAATACTGTTGATAGGATTTCCAATTATAGTCGCCGGTGGGCGCGCCGCTGCCCTGATCGTTTTCGCCCTGGTGCCACAGCACGCCGCGAATGCCATGGGTCAGCTTGGCGGCCTCGACGCGGGTCAGCAGACAGCCATAGATCTTGTAGGGGTTGACGTAGAAGCCGCCGCTGGTGTCATGACGATTGGCGGGGTTGGGCTGGTGTTGGAAAATGGGGGTGCCGCCATAAGCTCCATTGATGATGCAAATGGGGATGCGGTGGTTTTCGACAAGCGCCTTGGCCAGCACCATGCCCCAGGCGCCGATCTGGTGGTCGCCATAATTGGGTTTGCCCCATATATGGGTGCGCACGGCATTGCCCCAGCCGCCGTGGGTCGTGCCCTCATGCTGATTGCCATAACTGCGGATCCAGGTGCTGACGGAAGTTTCGGGATCTTCCGTCGGTCCATTGTTAGGTCCGGTGGCCTCGGCATTGGACTGGCCGTCGATGATATAGGCGTCGCCGCAGACGAGGTTGGTGACGGTTTTGAGGACTTTTTCGGTGCTGCCGGACTTGGTGCCGAACTCGACCTTGTACTTGACCAGGCCGGGCTTGAGTTTGACGGCGAAGGCGTAGGACTTGTCGGCCTTGGGCTTCTGGCTTTCGCCTTTGTAAGGTTTGTCATCGGCATAGACTTTGAGAAAAACCGAGTCGGCTGGCTGGTCGATGGTTCCGTTATAGAAGAGCGTGCCCTCGTTGGTATCATCGCGGGCATAGAACTGGTTGTCCTCGGGTTGCTCATCCTTGCCCGGCGTGCGCTGCACCCAGGCGTCCTTCTTCGGTTCGGTCACCAGCAGGGATGCCGTGGCGACGGTGTCGGCGCCACCGTTGTTGACGGTTGCCTTGAGAGTGATGCTGCCGCTGCATTGCGAGCGTTTGAGAATGAGCTTGTCGGGAGTGATTTCCTTGATGACCGCGCCGCCGGCGACAGTCCAGGTGGTTTTGAGGTCGCCGGCGCCCTTGGCCTTCATGGCGGCGAGGTTGCTGATGATAGGGATGACTTCGATGGTGTCGCGGCCGTTCCATGCGCTCGGTGCCTTGAGGGAGACGAGGGGTTCCGGGATGTCCTCCTTGATGGTGACGGGAATGTCCTTGGTCTTGGTTTCGTTAGCATAGACCGCCTTGAGTTGCAGCGTCATGGAAGTGTCTTTGGTGACCCGGCCGGCCGGCAGGGTGAAGGTGAAGCGGTCCACGGCGGCGAGGGTTTCCACGCCGTCTTTCTTGAGAATCCAATAGAGTTTTTGCGCGCCACCGGCCTTGGCCTGAAGCGTGACGCTGCTGCCTTCCAACATGTTAACCGCCGCTTGGTTGACCGAGAATTCGGTGCCGCCTTGGACCAGCGGGCCGACCAGTGATTGCATCGGGTTCTGGTTTTCGTACTGCAACTTCAGCCAGTCGGCGGAGCGGGCGACGCGCGAGATGCGCACCTCATCGATGTCGCCGACGAAGCGGTAGCCGCCGCCGCGCATGCCGCCGATATCCATGCAAACGTCCTTGACCACCGACATGGCGGCCTTGCCCTCGCGGGTGCCGTCGAGCTTGCCGTTGACGAAGATGCGGCTGGTGCCGTTTTCGTAAGTGGCGGCGACATGATACCACTGGCCCATGGCGGGCACGGTGGCGCCGGCGGTGCCGCCCGGTCCGTCGGAGGCCCAGCCAATACTCGGCGGGGAACCGATGCTTATGGCAATCTCATTGCCGTCGCCGGTATTGCCGTTGAGGCGAGTGGCATATCTGCCGTAGTACACGATGTGAGAGTCGGCCCCTTCGGTGCGGAACCAGGCTTCGGAGGTGAAGGGGTTGTCGCCAAAGGGAAAGGTGGTGATGTGTTTGCCGCAGTCGATGCCCTTGCCCGCGACAAAATGCCGGCCGTTGCCGATCATGCCCGGCGCCACGGTGGTGCCGGTATCGGTGGGCGTGACGGCACCGAGTTCATCCTTGAGAGTCTCGTTCATGTGGATGACGGTGGCATAGCCATTGTCGGCATTGAACACGGCGGACCCGTTAGATTCGCTGGTGGCATCGGGCTTGCCCCAATGGAGCTTGAGTTCCTGGCGGGCGTTGCCCTTGATGACGGGGATTTTCACCCACACGCTGGCGCAGCCGTGGGTGGCATCCCACTGCTCGATCTGATAGGCCAGCGGCTTGCCATTGGCGGAGAAGCGCAGGTCCTCGCCGTGAGCCTTGGCCTGGCTGAAATTGAAGAAGTCCTTGTTGAGCCGCACTAACAGGGGGAAGCCTTCCACAGAGGCGCTGGCCGGCAGGTTGGCCCCTTCCGGCGTGGTTAGAATGAAGAGGGACCCTTGCTGCTGCCAACCCGGATACTGGGCCAAGGCATGAGGCGTGAGGCCGGCGAGCCATGCGCCGGCGAGGATGAGCGAGGACTTGTTCATGAGGAAGTGCTGAATGTTGCGTTCGGTTGGATTGTGAGAACGCAAGCAATTAAGACGCGTACCGGAGCAAGCAATCTTTCAATCCATTTTACGGGGCACCGAGTGGAACTTTTCGGCGTGGGGTTGGGCTTGGAATACGGCAGATGGAATGGATGGCAAGAGGAATCGTTGAGTGGCGGCGAGCCTGCTTCGCCAAGGCTACGAAGGCCGAAGACGCCGCCATCACGGCTTGTCGCGAGACGCGGCAAGCAACATGACGACTGGCGGCGAGACGCCGCCATCACGGCCTGCCGCGAGACGCGGCAGCAACATGACGACTGGCGGCGAGACGCCGCCATCACGGCCTGCCGCGAGACGCGGCAGCCACATGCGGCGACGGTCACGGACCGCCGCTACAATGGCGTCAACTCAGCAAGCGGGCGATGACATCCAGCGCGCGGTAGGAAGTTTTCCCGGGTTCGAGGAAACGTGCCACCGCCACTGCATCGTCGCCGCCGGTTAGAAGGGGTTTTTCGGTGCTGCCATCGGCCACGGTCTGGCCCAGTCCGAGGGTGGAGATCAGGCCGTTGCAGACGCATTGGCGGCCGACGGTTTCTTCCACGGTGCCGCTCTTGCGCAGGTAATCGTCGATGGGTTCGCTGGGGCAGCGGTAGCCGACGCTGCCGTCGGGCTTGCGGTAGAGGTGGCGCAGATAGCCGAGGTCGCAGATGCGGACGCGCTCTTCGCCACAGACCGGGATGGAAGTATCGGGGCCACCCTGGATGATTTTAAAGGGGAACCCGGTCGGCGAGGCCACTGGATCGGTGAACACACGCAGCACGCCGCGGCGGCTGCCGTCGAGCACCTTGTGTTTCAGCTCCGGATCGATACCGGATTCCTCGCAAAACGCAAAGGCGGTGCCGACCTGGATGCCCGCCGCGCCGAGGGCCTGGGCTTCGGCGATTTTCCCGCGGTCGCCGAACGAACCGGCCAGCCAGTAGGGGAGGCCGAGGCTGGCGATTTTCTGCAGGTCGGGCAGATCGCGTTCGCCGTAGATCGGTTCGCCTGCGGCATCAATCTGCATGGTGCCGCGCGGCGGGGCGTTGTGACCGCCGGCGGTCCAGCCTTCGACGACGAAGCCATCGACCCGGCCGGAGGATTTGCGCGCCAAGGCGATGGCGAGGGTGGCGGAGGAAACGATGGCAAGGAACTTGGGTCGGTCCAGGCGTTGCGCGGGTGACTTCAAGTACGGCGCGGGATCGAACTCGGTGAAATACTCCTGCTCGCCGGTGGTGCCTTGGACATCGATTTTGAGGCGGGTGGCCTGGCCTTCGGCGAGTTGGTCCAAGATGCCCGGCACCGCCCGCGGGATGCCGGCGCCCATCAGCACGTAATCGACCCCCGCCAGCATCGCGCCAAACAACGAGGGGATGGTGGGAAGCTGGATTTTTTCTAGCAAATTGATGCCGACCAGCCCGTGGTGGCCGTGCTTGGCCAGGTTGACCTCGACGAAATTGGCCAACACGGTCAGATCGACCAGATCCTGGGAGGGTTTGAGGGCATGCATCGGCACGCCCATGAACTTTTTGGCGACCGATTTGCCACCTTCGACGAAATAGCGTTTCCAGACCCGCTCGACGATTGCCGGAAACGGGAAGCGCGCGGCGGCCTCGGCCATGTGCCCGCCGGGATCGCCACTCTGCAGGCGGCGCGTCAACAACAAATCCAAGGCGGTTCCGCTCACCACACCCAATTGCCCTGCCTGCGAAACGGCCCGGGCCAATCGCCAATTCGACACTCCCACCCCCATTCCACCTTGAATTATTATCGGTTGCACCGTCATGCGTGGGGTAAGCTTGAGGCAGCAAGCCTGTAAAGCAACCCATTTTTCTGCTCATCTTTTGCCGAATCGGGATTTCCCCCGATTGAGGAGATTCGGGTGCGAAAATCCGCGGGATTGCAGGGAATGGGCCGGTCTGGCCTTTGCATGGGGTGCGGGTCGGTGCTACAACTCGTTCACCCTGCTCCTCTACGTCCACATTCCGTTCTGTCATCGCGTTTGCCCGTACTGCTCGTTTTACAAGCACACTCCGGGCGGAACTCCCATTGGTGAGTTCATTGAGGCCCTTGCCAGCGAGGCGAGGCAACGCGTCGCGCAACGTGCCGCGGTGCCGCGCACGCTCTACCTCGGCGGCGGCACGCCCAGCATGCTGTCGCCGGGGCACCTCCGCCACTTGTTCGCGGCGTTGCACGAGGTGGTGGATTTCGGGGCGCTGGACGAGGTGACGCTGGAAGCCAATCCGGCCACCTTTGATGGCGGCAAGGCGCGTTTGTTTCGCGAGTTGGGGGTGACCCGGGTTTCGCTCGGGATCCAGGCGTTCGACCCGGCTGTGTTGGCAACCCTGGGCCGCGAGCACACGGTGGCCCAGGCTCTGGAATCCGTTGCGATCCTGCACGACGCCGGCATTCCCGCGGTTAACATCGACCTGATGTTTTCCATCCCCGGCCAATCCAGGGAAACCTGGCAGACTACGCTTGAGCAGGCGGTCGCGCTGCGGCCCGAGCATATTTCCGCCTACAATCTCACCTACGAGGAGGATACCGCGTTCTTCGACTCGCTGCGGCGGGGGGAGATGCGCGACGATGAAGACCACAACGCCGAGTTTTTCCACTTGGCCGACGCCGTTCTAACCGAGGCCGGGTTCGCGCACTACGAAACGTCCAACTACGCGCGGCCCGGCCAGCTTTCGTCGCACAATTCCGCCTATTGGCGCGGCGAGGACTACCTCGGCCTTGGGCCTTCGGCGGTCTCCACGCTGGACGACGTCCGCTCGAAAAACGTGGCCGACACCGCCCGCTACATCGCGCAAGTCCAGGCGTTCGGGCATGCCCTGGCTGAAGCCGAAACCCTCGATCCCGAGGCCCGCCGCCTGGAACGCATCGCCCTCGGACTGCGCACCAGCGAGGGCATCCCTTTGTCGTTGCTCGCGCCCGACGCGCTGAGCCGCGCCAGCCACCTGGCCGCCGTGGGCTTGTTGCGCCTGACCGCGGATCGGCTGGTGCTCATTCATCACGGCCGCGCGCTGGTCGATCCGATCGCCGCGGAACTGGTGTAGATGCATGAGTGCCTGAAGCTCATTCCCTGCCCGCCCGGAAAAAGCGCTTGGGAAGCCCTTGGATCGAATAAAACCGCGTCACTGTTGCGCCGGTGCCGGGGATGCCGGCCTCCACCTGCGTCCAGTTCTGCATGTCGGTGGACGATTCAATCCGATAACTCTGCCCCAGCGCCGCACCGAAGCGCAATTCCACCGCCGTGTAGATCTCCATTTGCAGCTCTGGCGTGCTGGTTGCCGAATTCGGGTTGGTGCCGACACTCACCTCGTAGCCGTCCGGGAACCCGTCGCCATCCGTGTCGGCCACTTGCGGGTTGGTGCCGTAAACGACGGCTTCCTGATAGTTCGTCAGCCCGTCGCCGTCGGAGTCGCGGGTGTCCTCGACGAAGGTGGCGCTGATCGTCTTGTTGGAGTCCATCGTGACCGACAGCGGGTTGGTGCTGCCCGTGGCGTCGCCGCTCCATGCGCTGAACAGGTATCCGGGATCCGGGGTGGCGGTGAGTTGGACCTGGGTGTTAGGATCATACAGTCCCGCGCCGGGCACCGAGCCATGGGTGGCGTTGAGTGTCAGGGTGACCCCATCGCGGGTATCCACGGTGATGTTGCCGGATTCTATCGCGATCCAGCGAGTCTCGACGGTCGTGTCGGACGACTCGGCCGTCACAAGGTTGGCACGACCGGCCGGGGCATTGATGAGCATCAGCACCGCGATGGCGGCGGAAATGCGAGAGAGAGTGTGGATGTTCATGGTGTGGAATGGGTGAGAGGTTTGACTCCGCCTTCACTACATCTGCGGCTATTGACCTCGGGCCAGGCGGAACCCCGCGAAGTTGAACATGCTATTGGGGGGGTAGTGGCTGCGGTAGGCGCAGCGCACGGAGAATGCGGTGTCGGTCCAACTGCCGCCGCGAAGAACGCGGTAGGAGCTGGATGTCGGACCGCGCGGGTCGGTGCCTGGCCAGTAATTGGGTTCGTACCAATCCCAACACCACTCATAAACATTGCCGGCCATGTCATAGAGCCCGTATCCGTTCGCTGGGAACGAGCCAACCGGCGAGGTGTAGGGCTGCGCTCCGGTGCTCCAGGTCGGATCGTAGCCGTCGGCTCCCGTCTGGTAGGATTCGCCGCCGTTGTTGTAGAAATTCGCCTGGCCGTGGCTGATGGTGTTCCCCCACGGGAAGCGCTGGGCCGCCAGTCCGCCACGTGCCGCCTTTTCCCATTCCGCCTCGGTCGGCAGGCGATAGCCGTTCGCCGCCCAATTCACCATCGAATAGTCGATGGTGTTGGAACCCGTTCTGAACACCACAGTTTGTCCGACATCCGTATAATAGCATGGAGTCAAGCCCTCCTGTTCGCTCTTCGCGTTGCACCATTTCACCACGTCATACCATGGAACTGTGTGAACCGGGTGGGTCGAAGCCTTGCCCGAACCGACGATGAGATCCGTGTAACCGTGCAGCATTCCCCAGGCCCGCACTGTATCCCAGTCCGCCTTGGTCACTAGGTTCTTTTGCAGGTAAAACGTGCTCACGTTGACCGTGTGTGGCTGCGCGTCGCCCGGCTGTCCGTCGAGTGTGTCGCCCATAGTGAATGTGCCGGCCGGAATAAACGCGAAAAGCGCTGGTTCGGGGGGCTGCAGGTCGCTCACCTTGACGCGGAAGCGAGTCTGAAGCGAAGTCTCATTGTTCCAATCCGTGCCCGCGTTCCAAGTGATGCGCAGATTGGGGCCAGGCGTGATGTTGCTGCCAATCGCCCCTGTCAACGAGGTGGCCGGAACCGCCCAAGTGGTGCCGCCATCGGAGGAGATTTGCAGGCTCACGCTCACCGGGGTTGTGACACCAGTGATGTCATAATCGATATCGAGCAGCTTGGTGCCGGCGCGTTGGGCGGCGCGGACGTTACCGGCCGTGATTTGGGCTTGGCTCTCGGGCGCGCAGGCAAGGGCCAGCGCGGCGAGCAAGGTGACGAAACGGAGTGGTGTTTTCATTGGAGTTCGGTAATGGGGTTCAAGCGCCTCGGGCGATGCAACAGCGACTGGTGCGAAGCTTTCGGCAAGCCCGAGTCGTTGGCACCGTTGGCCAATTCCGCGGGATGTGGTCGTTGACATGGGATGCGTGGGATGGTTCATGATTTCACTCGCTTTCTACTTATTGTTCCTTCTGCTCAGCGACTCACCGTGAGGCGCATGAAACGCTCGGGTCCGGTCATGGGCACCGATGCCGTGCGGAAGTGGTTGACGTCAGGGTCCGAGACAAGCACGCCGTCGGAGTTCCAGTGCTGGAGGTCGGTGCTGGTCTCGACCGTGTAGGTGATGCCCGGGCTGCCCGCATAGAACAACCCGCCATTGCCATCGGGGACATCCATCGCGTAAGAATCCCATTCGCCCTGTGCGAGGGCGATCCCCTGGTCGCCGGGGAGGGGATTGCCGTTGCTGTCGAATCCGGAGTCGCCAATGGTCGTGTTATAGACCGTCGGCAATTGCCACACCGGGCGCTCCAGCGTCACCGGTTGGCTGGTGATCGTGTAATTTGTCAGACCGTTCGCCTTCACCCGCACATACCAGATATCGCCCAAGGTGAGGAACGGCGGCACCACCACCGCAAACGCCTCGTTGACCGACAACCCGCTGTTAGGATCAGCGAGGTTCTTATAGATTTGCAGCGAAACCGCGCCCTGCAGCACCTCGGTTTTGATGATCCACCCAACCGCCGGCAGCCCCGCCACGCTCGCGGGGGTTGACACCTGATAGATATTGTATTCACCATCCACCATCTGCCGCGAGTCGGAGTGGCTGTGGCCATTGCCATTCAGGCTGGCATCAAAGTTCAATGGGATGTCGGGTTTCTGCCAAACCACCAGATTGGCGGTGGCATCGGGATAAGTGCCCGCGCTCGAATCGTAACTGGCACGCACCACGACGCTGTAGGGTCCCGGCACGGGATTTGGCACCGTCAGAACGCTCGCATCGTAGATGGAGCCGCCGGTCCCACCGTCGAAACCGTATTCGTTGGTTTGCCAGTTGGCAGGTCCATACCACCATGTCGGGGCGGGCAGCCGGGCACCCTGGATCAAGGCCATCCACGGGTTGCCTACGCGGTTGTCAAGGCGCACTTCAAGACTCGCAGTGCCGGCCGGCACCGTGAACTGATAGGCCTTGATCTGTCCGCCTTGCAGGTTCACCGGGTGGATGGCCGCGGCCGCGTTCGCCGTACCGAGGTCGGTCACTTCCAGCAGCCCCACGCTGGTCAGCACGCCGTCGCTGTTGCCCGCGCCAACGGTGTCAGCGTCCGGAGGGTTCAATCCCTCGCCGACAACCGCGAGGTAATAGTCGCCCGCCGGGATGGAATCCTGCCCGTCCGGCGGCAGCATCACATAGCGTTCCGGCCCCGCCTTTTGCATTTTCACTTCCGCTCCGTCCCGCCAATAGGTGTTCGTCGCGTCGCCGCCCCCGCTGGAATTGAAATCCGGCACGCTGCCCTGCCGCATGGCCAACGCCATTTCGCCGGTGGCCGTCGCAAGGGTCACCTCCCAGCTCGGCGTGTTCGCCGGGATCGCCACCTTGAAATACCGCGCCTCGCGCGGAGCCAGATCCGTGATCGTGGCGGGGCTCCCCGCGTAGGCCAGATTGGTGACCGGGCAGGTCAGCCCTGTCCCGATGCCCCGGCTTTCGACGGTGTAGCCGGTGGCGTTGTTCGCGTCCGGGTTACGCACACCCACATAGTAGGTGCCCGGCTCCAGGGGCCGCCCCATGCCCATGACCAGCCGCGGCGGCACCCCCTGGTAAATCGGAGCGCCAACGGCATACCGCCGCCCGCTCCAGTCGGTGCCACCCGGCCACTGGTTGCCGCTGGTCCACGTGGTGGTTTCCGACGGACCCCATATTCCCCAGCCATAAGGCCAGTTGCCCGAGAGATTCGTGTCAACCGGCAAATGGTCGCGCCTATCCACCAGTTGCGGCGTCGCCCCGACCACCTCCCGCACCCGCACGTCCCAGCCGATCACCCCGGTGGGAACATCAACACGGAAGAATTCGAAGCGCCCGGGCGCGAGATCGGTGAAGCTTAGTGTGCCGCCGTCGAAAGTCACCGAGGTCGGCACAATCGGCGCGCAGGCGAGCGTGAATGCCCCGAGCGCCTGCGAAGGCATATAGATACCGACATACCAGATATCGGCCTGGTGGCCGGGGTGTTGGAGGAAGCCGCCGGTACCCGAGGCATCGACGCGCGAGTTGTTGTTCACATAACTGCTGCCATTGGTACGATAGTTCCAGCGGCCAGGCGCGGCGTTGCGGCGGATGGCGATCTCGGTGCCGGGAACCTGGTTTGATAGATCCAGTTCCCAGCCCAGGCAGCCGAGTTGCGAATTGATATCCGTGTCGGCGACGGCGATGTTGCTTTGTGTTGTGTTGAAGCCGATGTCGCTGACTTCCTGAATGTGCGAGTCGAGGTTCACCGTGTCACCGGGATTGCCGGTGACACTGAGGAAATACGTGTTGGCCACCCCTGCGAGATACGGCGCTACGACGAGCATGCGTCCGCTTTGGATCCGGTCGTAATAGTTCGACGAGTCATGGAATGGCACGAAATTCTTGCGCAGGGCGATGTTGCGGGTGTCGCCATTCAGCCACAGGCTCCAGGCGGGCGTGCCGGTGGGTACAATGGTTTTGAAGAAGCGGATGCCCTCGACTGGCAGACTCTCCGGTCCGCTGCCGGACGGCAAAGCGGATTCGCCGATGTCATAGACGCCGTTGGAATTCGCGTCCGTCCATGCCAGCGTGCCGAGGTCCTGCACCCAGGCGCGGCCGGTGAAAATCGACCACTGGGCACCGGCGCTGGCATTGACCATGATATACCAATCCTGCCCGGCGCTGTATTGGTCGTTGCGCAGCATGATGCCATCGCTGCCGGCAAGCTCGGATTTATACCCGCAGTAGCCGGAGACAAGGGTCATGCTATTGCCGTTGACGATGAGGTTTTCGAAGCCAATCAGGAAGTTGAGTTGCAACGAGCCCGCGATGGCCACGGCACCGCTGGCGGCGATCGAGTCATAGTCGTATCCCGCGAGATCGATCACGGTCGCGGAGCCGGTCTCCAAGGTTAGGGTCCCGGAGACACTGATATGGCCAAGCGTCGCCCCGCCGGGCGATAGCGTGCCGCCGACATCGAGATTCCCGGTGACCCAGCCGCGAAAATCCAACTCGGAGGTGGCCGCCGTGCTGAAAGTGGAAGCCGTCACGGTGCATCCTGACGGGGTGTCCAGTTTGCCGCTCTGAAGTAGCACCTGACCAGTCCCCGCGTTCACATTGGCCGCCAGCGTGATGGATTGCGCGGGTGAGAAAGTAACATCGCCGCCGCCCGAGGTGACGGGCTGCGACAGGACGATACTCCTGCCGGCATTGAGCACCAGAGGTAACATGCCGCCGGAGGTGCCGATCGGCGCGTTGACGGCCAGATCCCGCACGGCGTTGAGCGTCAGGGTACTGGTATTGCCGTTCGTCTTGGAAATAGCCGCGGCTACCGTCAGGTTGCCGGTGCCTGCCGCCGCGCTGGCGGTGTTCAGCGTCACGGCGGTGCCGCCGCTGAGCAGGTCCGCGATGGCAGCATTGTTCGCCACCGCCACGGCATCCACTGGCGTGAAAACGGCTGGATTCGGGGCGGAAAAAGCTCCGCCGGAAGTCGCGGCGGTACCGACTGTCAGATCGCTTGCGGCAAAGGCGAGTGGCGGCAGGATGACGGCGGTCATGAGGGCGGCCGCACGGGTGATGCGGTGCGGTAGCTGCGTTTTCATAAGCGGGAGCGGTCGAGGTTTCGCTCGCACGGCAGCCGCGATGGAAAAGGATGAGGGGCTGCTTTCGAGCACGCGCAAAATCCTGAGACGGGAAAACTCGGAAGTTGTGGCAATTTCCATTGACGCTGTCAACCGAAATCGACTCAAAAATCGGCCCGACAGAAGCCCGGTTTGCCTGAATTCGACGAGTTATTGAAGATCATTGGGAATCAGCAATCATCAATCGTTCGACTGATTTCACGGCGAAGTCCTCTTCGCTTTGCTTGGCCTGAGGCACCGCCTCGTTAGTTATTGGCACTTCATGGACGCTCCGCACCACGGTGGACAAGTCCACGCCCCCAAGGCGGCGAAGAGTCGCCGCACTCCACGGCGGTGGCAAGCCGCCGCACTCATGAAGACGTTTTCGCCGCAAATCGGCGTCGGGGGTTGCCATCGACGGTTCAGTGTGCTTGACTGCGCGCATGACCGACATTCGCATCACCCTTCACACCACCGCCGGAGACATCGAGGCCACCTTGTATGCCTCGAAAGCGCCGCTCACTTGTGCCAGTTTTCTCAATCTCGCGCGCCGCGGGTACTACGATGGGGTGGCGTTCCATCGGGTGATCGAGGGTTTCATGCTGCAAGGCGGCGACCCGACGGAAACCGGGCGCGGCGGTCCGGGCTACAAGTTTGCCGACGAGTTTCACCCGGACTTGCGGCATCGCGCGGCGGGCGTGTTTTCGATGGCCAATTCCGGTCCGGGCACCAACGGCTCGCAGTTTTTCATCACCGCGGCCCCCACGCCATTCCTCGACAACCGGCACTCGGTGTTTGGACAGGTGACCAACGGCCTCGATGTGGTGGGAAAAGTCACCGGCAAGAACAACACCGGCGAACGTGGCTGCAAGTTCAACGGTGTGGGCGACAAGATCACCTCCATCACCATCCATGACGACACCACGGAGCTGTTTGAAGCCCAGAAGGATCACGTCGCCCATTGGAACTCGATCCTCAAGCCCTGAGCTGGTTTTTGTGAATCCCGGAATTTAGCGGGGAGTGAGGTGCTCCCCCCGCAGGAGTCCCGCCCGAGCCCCTCTGAGCGGAACGCGGGCTTCAACCCGCCGGTGCATGAGGGGTGCCATTTTCTTCAGGCACGCCAATTCATGCGAATTCCGCCGTGGCAGAGCACGCCCAAGAATGCCCCTTGACAAAGTGAGCCTATTTGAGCACATTTGAGCATGACTACCGAATCAACCACACTTTTCCGCGCCCGGGTTCCCGCCACTCGCTTGCTCAAGGCGGAGAAAATCCTCAGTCGGCTCGGCATGAAGCCAGGCGATGCCTTTAACATGCTTTTGGCGCAGATTGAACTCCGCCAAGGCCTCCCCTTCGAGGTGACCACGCGCCCGCCCGTGATGCTCACGGCAGAACAACAAGCCACCCAATGGCAGGAGGCCTACGGTGCCTACTAAACCAAAACCTGGCGAAGTTTGGTTCGCCGACCTTGGCATGACAGAAAAGAGCCGCCCCGTCTTGGTCTTGGCGGCCCCGTGCGAGGAAGATGCCCGCGCCCTCACGGTGGTGGCACCGCTCACATCACAGATTCGCGGCATGCGGGGAGAAGTGGATCTCGGCAAACCCCGATGGCTCCCGAAACACTCCGCGGTGAATGTGCAAGGACTCGCCAGCTTCGATCATCGCAAACTCACCCGCCGCATGGGCGAACTGCCACCCACGCAATTCGCAAAAGTCAAAGCCGCCATCAGGGATTTGCTGGATCTCTAGCGGCACGGATTCTCTTCGCTCGCGGAAATGAAATTCCCGGACCTGCGAATCCGGCTTGCCCTCAGGGCAAAGTCGGGGCATTGAGGGGGCGCGATGCGAGACCTTACAGCCGAACCGGCATGGCAGGACGAGGATCTGGGGGTGCCGCTCCCGGATTCTCCGCACGCTTGCTCAGTTTGCCTGCCGACCTGGAAAGCCATCGTCGGCTATGAGGAGGGCCTGGACAAGGTCCGGCGACGGATGCGCACCGGCTACCCACGGTTTTTCCGCCACTCCGCGGTGGAACGCTTGTTTGCCGCAGCCAAGGCCGAGGTCGCCGGCGAGGGTGAGGATGTCATCGTGCTGCCCACCCGGGCCTCGGTGCAACGCGCCCATCGCTGGGTGGAACGGCGGATCGAATCCGCCGTGCGCAGCACCAGTTTTCATGGCTTGCAGGTGCTGGTGGTGCCGAGCAAGGCCAAGGAGGCGGCCGATGAGTATTGGCGGCTCAGCGGTGAGGTCGTCAGCAGCCGCCAGGCCCAGGATTTTTTCGAGGGGAATTTGCGCGACGGCTCGAAGTCCCACCTGATTGTCAGATCGCTGGCGAAATTCAGTGGCGCGGAGCCCGCGGACCAGTTTGTGTTTGCCAGCGGAATGGCGGCGGTGACGGCGGTGCTGCGGGCGCTGCCGGGGCTGCGCGAGGGCAAAAAGACACTGCAACTGGAGTTCCCCTACGTGGATTGCCTCAAGGTGCAGGAACTCTTCGGCCATGGCGTGGTGTATTTGTACGAGGCGGCCGGCGAGTCGTTCGACGAGGCCTTGCGGCGGATCCGCCACGGCGACTTCGCAGGGGTGTTTACCGAGGCACCGAGCAATCCGCTCCTGCGCACGGTGGACTTGCAGCGGGTGGCGGCCGCCTGTGCCGAGAGCGGCACGCCGCTGGTGGTGGACGATTCCGCGGCAGGACCGTTGAATGTGGAGGCACTGCGCTTTGCCGACGTGGTCACCAGCAGTCTAACCAAATGGATCTCCGGCGAAGGCGATGTGATGGCGGGCATGGCCACGGTGCGGGCGGATTCGCCGGTGGCTAACGCCCTGCGTGAGGCGTTGGCGGCCGATGCGGCGGATTGTTCCCCGCTCTATGTGGCGGATGCGGAGGTGCTTCTATCCAACCTCAAGGGCTATCCCAAGCGCATGGAAAGCGCCAATGCCAACGGTCTGGCGCTGGCCGCCTGGCTGGCCGCCCATCCGGCGGTGGAACAGGTGTGGCATCCGTCGCTGACGACGCCGGAAAACTATCAAGCCGCCATGCGCAAGGGCGGCGGGTTTGGGGGATTGCTCTCGTTTGTGCTGAAAGCCGAGAAAAAAACCCCGAAAGTCTATGATGCGTTGCGCTTGAGCAAGGGACCGAGTTTTGGCACGCCCTTCACCCTGGTGTGTCCCTACACCATGCTGGCCCACTATCGCGAGCTGGAATGGGCGGAAGGCTGTGGCGTACCGGCCAACCTGCTGCGGGTGTCTTGCGGCATGGAACCCCTCGAGTTGCTGCAGGCCGCCTTCGAGGAAGCCCTCGCGCAGGCCTGAGCCCTCACTTCACCTCATACTCGGCGTGGACGATGGTGACGATGTCCTTTTCATAGGAAGAGGTGTCGTTGTTGCCTTCGTTGGAGGTGCCGGTGGAGTTGGCGGCGTTGATGTTGAAGATGCCCATGTCGGCGTCAACCAACTTGCCGACAGTGGAGCTATCCAAAATGGCAATGCCCAGACCGAGGCCAACATAGCAATTCAGACGTCCGCTGACGGGGGCCTCATACTTGTAGTTAAGGCGACCCATGTCGTCGCTCCATTTCGCGGGTGCGCTTGCGCCAGTCGCGGCGGGGCGGCTTTTCACCGGGCGGGGG
>Ga0073936_10003155_pt1 | contig 23913 bp, 21 predicted proteins | sample AliMusrvi5mmetaG_FD_87041 | JGI IMG/M metagenome (GOLD analysis project Ga0073936, IMG submission 87041) | Freshwater lake bacterial and archeal communities from Alinen Mustajarvi, Finland, to study Microbial Dark Matter (Phase II) - Alinen... | ecosystem: Environmental > Aquatic > Freshwater >... | reverse complement strand
GTCTTTCTGCATCCCTTCGAGGACGGCAACGGCCGGCTGCACCGTTTCCTCATCCACCACGTCCTGGCGCGGAAGGCATTCACGCCCGCAGGCATCATCTTCCCCGTGTCGGCCGCCATGCTGCGGCAGATGGGCAAGTACGACGAGACGCTGGAGTTCGTCTCACGCCCGCTGTTGGAGCGGGTTGAGTACCGCCTCAACCAAAGCGGAGAGATGACGGTTCTCACGGACAGCGCCGCGTTCTACCGTTACTTGGACATGACCCGGATCGCGGAGCGGCTGTTCGAGTTCGTCGAGACCACGATCGAGGAAGAACTCGTGGGCGAACTCGACTTCCTTGTTCACTATGACAGGATAAAGCGGGGGCTGCAGGAGATCGTGGACATGCCTGACCGCAAGCTGGACTTGTTCATCCGCCTTTGCCTTCAGAACAAAGGGCGGATCGCCAAGGGCAAGCGTGAACAGTTCGCAGGGCTCACCGACAACGAAGTGGCGGCCATGGAAAGCGTCGTTCAGACCCAGACGGACCGGAAAGAAACCTGAGCGGCAAACCGCATAAGACGGTTGTGATGAGCTTGGGCGGACTGGGGCGGATCGCATGTGACGCATGTGAACGCTTCGGCACTACACCGGCATCACGAGCGATCTGCATGAACGATTGCGTCACCACAATGCCGGAGCCAGTTCCCATACGGAGCCGACTACGCCGCGACCAGCGTGGCGATCAAGCGTTTCGAGGTGAGGGCGACCCACGACAAGAACTTGCGTGAACAACAGCAAAGACTAATCGAAAAATTTGAATGTCGCGCCTTGACCCCTGACCACTACTGATGTCCGCGTACGCCTCTGGCCGCTTCTACGGCGGGCTGTGAGGCGATGGGCATCAGCAGGGCCTGCGGCCAACAGTGGAAAGAAACGGAATTCGCGGAACAGTAGACATCCCGGAACCAAGCGACTAGTGGAAGGCAGTTATGAAAGCGCGGGGAACCCTGTAATCGCAGAGAATGGGAAAGGCTCTGAATAGGTATTGGCGGAGACCCATTGCCATAGTAGTGTTCACACGGCACGACTGTGTTGGGGTATGCGGTTGCGCATGTGAAGGTTTAGCGGCCATGGGGGGGGGCGGAGGCCTTGTTGGACGCAGGAAGGCAGGTTGCTTCTATGCGGCATGTGTTGATCATGAAGACGGGAACGGCCATCTGTGTGCTGGTCGCGTGTCTCGCCCTCGGGTTCGGGCCGGTCTCGCAGTTGCGGGCGGCAACCGGCACCCCCTGGCCCCGTGTGGTCATCTACTACGATGACTCGAGCAGTTCCGACAAACCGAACCAGCGGTTCGTGAACATGCTGCACGAGATGCTCGGGCATTTTGCCGTCCAGGTCGACGCTTTCCTGGTGACCCAGTACACGTCGGGGCACCTCAACTCCTACGATGCCGCGTTTTACATCGGCTACCACGAAGCAACGAATGCCCTGCCCGCTGCGTTTAAGTCAGACCTCGCGCAGACGGCCAAGCCGGTGGTCTGGCTTCATCACAACATCGAAGCCTTCCTCAATGTGGCCACGAATCGCGGGATGAGTTTTGTGAAGGAGATTTCAGCCGGGTATGACCGCGTGCTGTACAAGGGGCAGGCGCTGTTTACAACGTTCGATTCGAGCAATCCGTTCCATTCCATTTCCGTCACCTCAACCGCCGTGGTGCGGGCGTATGCGTTTTCCCAGTCTCAGCCGACCCTCACCAATCTGCCCTATGTGATCCAGTCCTCGAATTTCTGGTATTTCGCCGACAACCCGTTCAGGACCGAGAGGCAGGGCGCCGACTCACTCGTCCTCGCCGATTTGCTGCACGAGATTCTGAGGGCCGTGACGCTGAACGTTCCGCAGCGGGCCCTTGTGCGTATCGAGGATGTCAGCCCCGATTCGTCCCATATTGGCGACGCCATGCCCGTGTGCGCCGCCATCCAGCAACTCGGGGTCACCCCGACGTGCGCGATCATACCGAGGTATGTCAAGCCGACAAACTCCCTCGATGTGATCATGAGCACGAACCGGGCTTTCCTCAGCGGGCTCAAGACTATTGCGCGCTCAAACGCCAGCTTCATCACGCACGGGTACACGCACCAGTGGACCAACGAAGAGTCCGGCACCGGCTATGAGTTCTGGGATGATGTGCACAGCGGTCTCATCCCCGGCGATAGTTGGGCTTGGGCGACAGGGCGGGTTGAGCGCGCGCGCACTACAATGGCAGATGGGGGAGTTCTGCCGCGAATCTGGGAAACGCCGCACTATGCTGCCTCACTTCTCGATTCCTGCGTTTTTGGCGAGCTTTACGCGTCATCATTTGAGCGGATGAACTATTTCGCGCCGTTCGTAGGCGGTCTCACCCATGCGCAAATCGAGGCTGCATCCGCGACCAACACGTCCAGGGACGCCCTGGTGCTGCCGTATGCGGTCGAAGGGATCTACGGCAATACCGTCATTCCGGAAAATGCCGATTACATCGATCTGGCCGGTACCGATTCGAACGGCTTGGTAAAGAACGTCTCCAACAAAGTCGTGTACGCTCAGAAGATCATGGTCGTTCGCGATGCGGTGGTCGGCTTCTATTACCACGCGTATCTGCTAACGCCGATGGCGACCAATATCGTCGGACTGTTTCAGGGGCTCGGGCTTGTGTTTACCACCCCCGAGCAACTGGCGGATGAGCTGCCGGTGCCGTGCATGATAAACGCAGCGTATGCACTGGGGTCGCCCTGGTTGGTCGGCAGCGGCGCCGTCACGGCTGACACCATTGAGATCGGCGGCACCAACGGGCATGAATCGGCGGACCTCGCCAACTGCTCTGTGTCCAATCGCGTCCTGATCATCGGTTCCGGCGCGAATGCGGCTTCGAACACCCTGCTGGTACGTTCGAATGCGGCGTGGCGGACGAAACGCTCTCTCTGGGTGGGAAAAGGCGCGGGAGTGAACGCCCTTGTGTTGAGCAACGCCACGCTAAGCGTACGCGAGGTTCTGACAGGCGTGGGATCGAACGCGCCGTCTAACGACATCCGGGTCTACGGTGTCGGCGCGCGGTGGACGACGGACTACGGCGTGCGAATCGGCCAGGTGTCCTGCTTCAATACGGTCGAGGTCGACTCGGGCGCGCACGGTTCCTCGCAGTTCATCGAGATCGGGGTCGAGCCGGGGGCGAGTTCCAACCGCGTGGTTCTGGCCGGCGGAAGCGTCTGGTCGAACGCGGAATGGTTGGCCGTCGGCCGATCCGGCGCGTCCAACTCGCTTGCGGTTCAAGCCGGCGCAACCCTTAGTTCCTCCCATGGTTTCGTGGGCCTCAACGTCCGGGCGGACGGCAATGCCGCCGCTGTCACGGGCCCCGGCGCTCGCTGGACCGTGTCGCGGGGGCTGGTTGTCGGAAGCGACAGCAGCGCGAATGCGCTTCGGGTAGACGGCGGCGGCGCCGTTGCATGCGCGAGCCTCACGCTGGGCGATTTCGACCGCGCCAGTCGTAACCAGGCCATCGTCAGCGATGACGGCATCATCGCGATTGCGGGCGACCTCACCGTTGGCGGCGCCGGAAACACCAACTCGCTGGTCGTGGCAGAAGGCGGAAGCCTTCAAAGTTCCAATACATTCATCGGGCGCTATCTCGGTTCAGCCAATTCCATCCTCATCAACGGCACCCGCGCCGCCTGGAGCAACGCGGGTTGCATCACCCTGTCCGGCGCAGGCGGCTCCATCACGGTGACGAACGGGGGCACGGTTCACACCCACCAACTCGCTGGGACCGGCCAGATCACGGTCGGGCCGCAAAGTGTGTTCCTATACGAAGATGCGACCGGTTGGTCGGGCACCGTGAGCAAGGCGGCGGGCGGATTTTTCGCGCGCGATACCCACCTCGCCGGCGCGCACGGCACACCCGAGTGGTGGCTTCTGGCATACGGACTGACCAACGGGACGCTGGATGCCCGCGAGACACAGGATTCGGACCTCGATGGCGCCAAAGACTGGGAGGAGTTCGTGGCGGGAACGGATCCGAAGAACGGCCAGTCCATATTGCGGTGCCTTCCCCCGCAAGCGCCCGATCCGACGGGAGGATTGGTGCTGCGGTGGCCGAGCACTCCGAACAAGACTTACTCCGTCTTGCGGGCTTCCAGCCTTCACGATTCGTTGCTGCCCATCCAGACGAACTGCCTGGCTACACCGGCCGTGAATTCATGGACAGACCAGACGATCTCGGTGAACGGCTTTTACCGCATTCGCGTGGATTCGACGCCGTGATCGGCTGTCACTAATCCCTCTTCTGACGCAACCGGTCGAGGGCGACCGCGGCGACAATGATGAGGCCAGCCACGCGTTCGGAATCTCGGCGGAAGTGTTCTCTACCGACGCTGGATGGCGACGTTCTTCAAGGTAATGTAGAGGGGGCTGGTCTCGGTGAAGTTCGGCTGATTCTCCTCGCCGATGTAGAGGTCGAGGTGGTTGTCTCCGCCATAGCCCGGGGTGAACTGGTCCTCTACATCCCACTCAGCGGACAGGAATCGGGCTGCCGCACTGTCGCCAAGCGGCGCACCATTGTCCTGAATCAGCGGAGCCACAAGCTTGAAGCGGGTACCACGCGGCATGACCGCGGGATCTGCGGCAGCCGTGCGAAACGATTGCAGAGCCCCGCCATAGGCGTTGGCCGGAACTTGGTCCAGCCAGAAGCCTGTATCATAGGACCAGTTCAGGTAATGGCCCGCGTGCCCGCCGGAGGTAATCCGGCCAGTGCCTCCGGACTTCACGGCGCCCACAAAATCCGACGGGTAATCCCCGATCGTATCCGAACCGGACTCGCTTTCCGGCGACAACCGACCCTTTACGGTCTCCAAACTGCCGCTGTGGAAGGACTCTACCGCCGTATAGTACACGGTGATCAAGTAGGCGCCCGAACCCGTATCGTTGCCGCTGGATCCGGAACCGGATGAGTCGCATCCGACGGAAAGGAGGATGCCGGCCAAAATAGCCAGCGCTGCGAATCTGTGAATCGACCGAAACCAAGTGTTGTCAGACGGGTTCATCTTACTCCTTCTTCTGCCGCAGGCGGTCGAGGGCAACGGCGGCGACGATGATAAGGCCTGTCACGATTTCCTGGACCCAGTTGGGGAAATCCATTTTGGTGCAGCCATTGGCCACAGCCGTCATGATGAGCGCGCCAATCAGACTGCCGAGTACCGAGCCCTGGCCGCCCGCCAGGCTGCCGCCGCCGATCACGACCGCGGCGATGACGTCGAGTTCCATGCCCGTGGCCGTGGTCGGATCGCCTACCGTCAGATACGAGTACTGCAGCACGCCGGCCAGCGCCGCAAAACAGGACGCCAGCATGTAGACCGTCAGCTTGGTCCGCTCCACGGCCACGCCGCACAGCCGGGCCGTTTGCTCGTTGGAGCCAATGGCGAAAATGTGTCGACCCTGGCGCGTGTAGCGCAGGAGCACCGCCACGACCAATGCCAGCACGACCGTCATCCAGACTCCGGGCGGCACCAGCATCCACTTCTGATCCGCCGACACCGCGTTGAGCAGTTTGTTCAGCCACGTCGGTGGGGTGACGACCATCGTCTCGTGAGCCAGCCCCTTGGCCGCTCCACGCAAGGCGCCCCACATGCCGAGCGTGACGATGAACGGCGACAGGCGCAGGCGCGTGATGAGCGTGCCGATCAGCGCGCCGCACCCCGCGCCGATCGCCACAGCGCCCAGTGCGGCCGCCAACGGCGTCCACCCGGCGTTGAGCAGCAGGGAGAGCGTGACGGTGCACAAGGCGACCTGCGAGCCCACCGACAAGTCGATGCCGCCGCTGATGATGATCATGGTCATGCCCAGGGCGGCGGTGCCCACGACCGCCGTTTGCAGCAACATGATTTCCAGGTTATCCGCCGTGGGGAACTTCTGCGGGCGCAAAGCCGAGAAGAGGATGACCACAAAGACGAGGCCGATCAGCGGGCCGAGTTTCTTGATCCACGCGCTCATATCGCTCCTGTTGCTTCGGTCATGATGCAGTGTTCGTCGAGTTCAGCGACCGGCCGGGCGGGCTGCAATTCGCCGCGACACATGACGGCCACGCGGTCACAGACGCCCAGCAGCTCGGGCAGGTAGCTGCTCACCATGAGGATCGCCTTGCCGCGCGCAGCCAGATCGTCGATCACGCGGTAGATCTGGGCCTTGGAACCCACGTCGATACCGCGCGTCGGCTCGTCGAGCAGCAGCACATCCACGTCGTGATGGAGCAGCCGGCCTACCGCCACTTTTTGCTGATTGCCGCCCGACAGGTCACCGACGGGTTGGTGAGGGTCGCGACATTTGATCTGCAGGGCGTCGATCCAACGGCGCGTGGCTTCGGCCTGACGGCCCGGCAGCACCATGCCCAGCGGTCCGAGCCCATGCAGGCGGGAGAGGGTCGTGTTGTCCGCCACCGACAGGGTGAGCGCCAGGCCTTCGGTCTTGCGGTCCTCGCTCACCATGCCCACGCCCTGGGCCCAGCGGCGGGCCGGCGACGCGGCGCCGACATGGGCGCCCACGCGTATCGTGCCGCGCCGAACGGGAGCCAGGCCGAATACGGTGCGCAGGAGTTCGGTGCGACCGGCACCCACCAGGCCGGCGAGTCCCAGCACCTCACCCCGGCGCAAGGCCAGCGACGCCCTGATTGGTTTGCCTACGCCTCCCAAGTCGGTCAACTCCAGCACGGTGTCGCCCGGCGAGCGCGGCGAGCGCGGGTAGAGATCCTTTACTTCCCGGCCCACCATGAGTTCGATCAGGCGCGCAGTCGGCGTGGTCGGCGTTTCGCCTTCGCCGACGCTCTGTCCGTCGCGCAGGACGGTGAAGCGGTCGCTGATGGCTTTCACTTCTTCGAGGAAGTGGGAAATGTAGATGATGGCGTGGCCTTGTTCCTTCAGACGTCGAACCAGGGCGAACAGGTGACGGATATCGTCGTGAGTCAGGCTGCTGGTGGGTTCGTCGAGCACGAGCAAGCGGCAGCCCACGGCCACGGCGCGGGCGATCTCCACCAATTGCCGGTCCGCGATCGGGAGCGACTCGACGAGGGTGTCGGGCGCGATGTCCGGTCGGCCCAGTTGCTGGAGCGCTTCTACGGCCTTCTGCCGCATCGCGGCGCGGCGCGTGAACCCGTAGCGGGTGGGTTCCATGCCGAGAAGGATATTCTCGGTCACGGATAAATGGGCGGCCAGAGCCAGTTCCTGGTAGATCATGGCCACGCCGGCCTGGCGGGCCTCGTTTGGGGTGCGTGGCCGGTACGGAACGCCATCCAAGTGCATGTCGCCGGCATCGGGCGCGTGGGCGCCGGACAGCACCTTCATCAGGGTGCTTTTGCCGGCGCCATTTTCGCCCACCAGCGCGAGGACCTGCCCGGCTTCCACGCGCAGATCAACGCCCGCCAGCGCCTGGGTGGCGCCGAAGGCCTTGCGGATGCCGCGCATCAGCAGGCGGGGCGGGGATGAAGTCTGAGGGTTCAGGGCAATTGCAGGATCTTCTTGATGTCGGGCGTGTCGATGTTCTGCGGCGTCACGAGCGCCACGCCGGTATCGACCAGGGGTTCGACCTTCAAGCCCCTGAGATGGTCCACGACGGCCTTGACCCCGAGGTAGCCCATCTTCTGCGGGTCCTGGGCCACGAGGGCGTTGATCTCTCCCTTGCGCAACGCGTCGAGCAGAATGGAGGACGTGTCGAACCCGACGAACTTGATTTTGCCGGCCAGGTTGTTCTGGCGCAGCGCGAGCAGCAGGCCGAAGGTTGAGGATTCGTTCGGACTGAACACGCCGTCCGCTTCCTTCAGCTTGTCGATCATGTTCATCGCCGCGGTCTTGGCTTCGCCTGCGGTGGCGCCGGCATAGCGATTGTCGACGATGATATGCAGATCCGGTTGCTTCGCGACGGCCTCCGTGAAGCCGGCTTCGCGCTCGTCCGTGCTGGCTGAGCCCACCTGGTAACGGAGCAGGGCCACCTTACCCTTGCCCCCGAGCAACTCGCCCAGCTTTGTGCCGCCCATGTTGCCGCCCTTGCGGTTGTTGGTGGCGACGAAGCTGATGTAGTCCTTGCCCGGTTCGCCCTTGAGCGCGGAGTCGAAGATGACCACGGGGATCTTCTTCTCCATGGCCATGGCGACAGGCCGCTTGAGCGCCGTATCGTCCAGCGGCGCGAGCACGATGCCCGAGATCCCCTCGGTCGCGAACTGCTCGACGATCGCGATCTGCTGCGCGCGATCGTTCTCCTTAAGCGGCCCCTTCCAGACAATATCGACCCCGAGTTCCTTGGCAGCGGCCTGGGCGCCGGCCTCGACCGACTTCCAGAACACGTGCGTGGTGCCCTTGGGAATTACCGCGATCTTGAGACGGGGTACGTCGGCGCCGATCGCAACTGCGGCGCCGAGTACCGTTCCAACCAGGAGAAGAAGCAGCGGATGCTTCATGGTCACTTCTCCGGAGGTGTGACGCTCATGCCCTTTTCGACCTTCTTGATGTCGCCGTCGGTCACTTCGCAGATGGAGATCTTCTCTTTGACCGTGGTTGCCTTGAGCGTGGCGACCTTCGTGACCGAGCGATCCAGCACTTCGCCCGTATCGTTGTCGACGGTCTCGTCAACTTTGCCCACCACGAAGACCTGGCCTTCGCTAACGCCCTCGCGAGTGCCGCGGTTGATGATCACCTTGGTTTCCTTGACCGAGGCGACCGAGCCCTCCCACGGGATCTTGTCGAGCTGCTTGGTAATGAAGTCGACGCCCTGGGCGATCGCATCCTCCGTGGCCTTGCCCACGTTGTCCTTCTTGAACCCGCCCATGTCGCCGGTCAAGCCGCCGAGTTTGTCTCCAAAGTAGCCGACTTTCAGACCCTTGCGGCCGGCCTTGCCGACCACCTTGGTGGACGCCTTCACCTGGCCGGTCCGGGAATCGACGATATAAAACGTGGCGTTGATTTCGGCCGTGTCCTTGTTTCCGCCCAGGCTAATGCCCTTGAAGCTCAAGCCGCCTTCGCCGCCTGAGGTGGAATCCTGGACGTGCGTGATGTCGCCCTTCACGAGCAATTGGGCGGGCGTCATGTTGCCCTTCTTGGGCGCCTTGTTTCCGCCGGCCATGCGGCCCGAATCCACCAGGTCCTGTTCGGCCATGGCCTCGGCGCGCATGTCCTTCTCACCCAGCACGATGAACTTGCCCGAGGCGTTCAGCGCGTCGGTCATGATGGTGCCGAAGGCGTCGCCCAAGTCCCACTGGCCGCTCCAGCCGGCCTTGTTCTCGAACTTGCTGACGGTGATCGAATATCGCAGGTTGCCCTTGGCGTCCTCGGCAAGCGCCGCCGCCGCCCCGATCGTCACCGCCACTACCGCTGTTATCGCCAGATACCGCTTCATGTTCATCGTGCTCTCCTGTTGCGTTTTGAAATGTTAGGGAACCGACAATGGCACGGACTGTAGCAGGGGTGTGAAGGGAGTCAAGATCGTGTGTGTGCCCTGCAACGCAACGCGTGACCCGTGATGAGACAATCATCACGTCGCCGATGCGGCAACCAGCACCTCGTGCGCAAGAGATGTCGGCGCGGCTGGCAACTCGCAGTAAGACACGGCGGCGATGAGGTCGACGAATACGCGCATCCTGATATGCCCCGGCACCCGTACCAACGTGGCAAGAGCCTCCGCCGCGAGCAGTGTGGCACCCCGCGTCAATACAGCGATCGGGCCCGTAAGATAGTCTCTCCACGCGCCCAAAGCATCCGCAACTTCAATGAGGTCGGCCGCCCGCAGTGGCGAATAGGATACCTCGCGAGCGTCGATCAGGATTGAGAAATGCGGACGAAACGCGGGATCATTGGTGAGTCGGCGCAATAGACTCAGGCATGCGGCCACGTCCACGTTGCCGCACCCTGTAACGTGTACGTGTTCTTCGGCAGGACTAACTGAAAAGACAAACTCCATGCCCAACGCCTTCCTTTCGCAATCCAGAAAAGAAGTCTGCCACAAAAGATGGGATCCGCAATCCGGTCTACACCTGATCTTGGCATCAGGGTTCACCCGATACCGGGCAGGGGCTCATGCCGGAGCGGCGATCGGTCTCAACCCTCGCCGATGCCGCGGAAGAGCGCGACCAGGGCATCGAGCGAGAGGCCGTAAAGGGCGACTTTGCGTTGGTGGTCCGAAGTCACGAGGATGCCGGTCAACTCATGCTCCGGCCCAAATTGAGGGGCCAACGCGCAGTTGTGCAGCACCTGGTGGCACAGGAACGAAAGGTCGTGCGAAGCCATGCGGCCGGCGGCCAGATCGTAGAGGGTCTCCAGATCCTCGTCGCCGAGGCGCACCGTTCCGGCCGGACGGCGCGCGGGATACGCGGTCACCGCGATCGGCCGGTGGACGGCGGCCTCGGACAACAGGAAGCCGCCGATCAGACGCCGGATGGCGTAGAACCCGAGCACGACCGACTCTTCGAGTTTGATGGCCGTGGGCTCCGCCCAGCGTTTCGAGCCGCGCAACTTGTCCAGCGCCTCGGCCTGGCGGAGCAGGTGCTGTTTCCACGGATGCGAGGTGGTGCTCATGGCTTGCCTACTTTTGCTTGAGGATGGCCTCGATGCGGCCCAGTTCGTCGGCGGTCAGTTTCGGGGCGGCCAGGGCCTTGACGTTCTCCTCGATTTGCTCAACATGGCTGGCGCCGATGAGCGCGCTGGTCACGCGGGGATCGCGCAGGACCCAGGTCAAGGCCATCTGGGCGAGCGACTGGCCGCGGTCCTGGGCGATGCTGTTCAGCGCCCGGATCTGGTCCAGGCGCTGCGGGGTGATGGCGTCGCGCTTGAGGAAGCCGTGCGGCTTGCCGGCGCGCGAATCGGCCGGGATGCCTTGCAGGTAGCGGTTGGTCAGCATGCCCTGGGCGAGCGGGCAGAACGCGATGCAGCCGATGCCTTCCTCGCCGAGCACGTCCAGAAGTCCGCCTTCGATCCAGCGGTTGAACATCGAGTAGCTGGGCTGGTGAATCAGGCACGGGGTGCAGGCTTCCTTCAGCAGCCGGGACGCCGTGCGGGTTTGTTCCGGGTTGTAGGATGACACGCCGGCATAGATCGCCTTGCCTTGGCGGACAGCCTGGGTGAGGGCGGCCATGGTTTCCTCGAGCGGCGTTTCGGGGTCGGGCCGGTGCGAGTAGAAGATATCGACGTACTCCAAGCCCATGCGCTGGAGGCTTTGGTCAAGACTGGCGATCAGGTACTTGCGCGAGCCCCACTCGCCGTAAGGGCCGGGCCACATGCGGTAGCCGGCCTTGGTCGAGATGATCAGTTCGTCGCGCAGACCCGCAAAGTCCGCTTTCAGTGCGCGGCCGAAATTCTCTTCGGCGGAGCCGGGCGGCGGACCATAGTTGTTGGCGAGGTCGAAATGCGTGATGCCCAGGTCGAACGCCTTGCGCAACATGGCGCGTTGGTTTTCGAGCGCGTCGACGCCGCCGAAGTTGTGCCAGAGGCCGAGCGATATTGCGGGCAGCTTGAGCCCGCTGCGACCGCAGCGGTTGAAGGTGAGGGAGTCGTAGCGTGCTGGGTTGGGACTATAGGCCATGGCAGTATCTCCTCCGATGCGGCCTTTGTATCAGGCCCGCCCGCGCGGGTACAGTCGAATAGAAAGGCCGGATCTCAGCCACAGGCTCCGGTTCGGCTGCACGGGTGCTCTGTGCAGATGGAATCGATCAGGCGTCCGGCTTCGTCCAGGATCACGGTCAGCGCGCCGGTTTGCTCAGGCGACACCCCCGTTGGAATATTCCATTTCAACATGGTCGGGGGCTGGCACTTGCCCATCGGGATGGCGTACGTCCGGCCTTCGACCATCACGTTACGCACAACTCGATCGCAGCGCCATCCGTCCAGGGTCACGCCACTTTCGAAAGCGAACGCCGCTATGGCTCCGCGTGCCTCGTGGCGCGACGCGTGATTGCACATGATGAACCCGAGCGACAACTCCTGCCCGGCGATGACGCCACCGTGCAACTCCATGCTCAGACGCGACGCCGGTTTCCCGAAACACCGATCCAAGGTGCCAGCGACGGCGACCGCGTTGGTGCCGTCAACGAGCGTCTGGGCATCGAAGACGACAGCGGGGATCTTGGCCACATGAAAACGTTCGCGGTAGGTCTTCAGGATGGAGACGGGCGTGACGCCCTCCACGAAGCACAACACGTGGAGGCGATGAGGCACCGCGCGACGGTAGGTCTCCATCTGTTCGACCAACCGGCGCGAGGCGTCGTCGCGATCGAGGAACAGGTAAGCCACGGTCGACCCGTTCGTCGGATAGCCGGGCAGTTTTTGCTTCGCGGGCAAGACACCCGGCCGCGTTGGCTCGCCGCCGCGGGGTTGACCGGTCAGCGCGACCGCCGCGTTGACCGGCCACGAATCGGAACTCGAGACCGTGATGGTCACTTTGTCATCCGAATCTGATTGGAGCCGTTGGAGACGCCAGTGGAAGGTTGCCCATGCCTTTGGGATCCCGCTGCACGGCGCTTCGATGGCATCGTATTTCGGCGGGTTCGGACCGCTCGCCACAGCGAAGCCGCGGGGAACGTCGAGCGAGGCGGTGACGTCGTGACTGGTCAGCGGAAAGCAGCACCCGCCGATGAACCCGACTTTGCAGGTCAGTTCCATGACGCCGTTCGATTCTGGCGAAACCACGATTTCGGGTTGCTGCATGTGGGCGCCGAAGAAGTTGGTTGCTTCGGCTCTCAGCGTTCCAGGCGCGATCGCCAATGCCAGTATCGCCAGCAGGGAAGACATGTTCATGGTTGTTTCGCTTTCACTCTTCCGATGCACCAGAGCCATTTGCTGCTCCGGATATAAAGCCGCCCATCGGCCATGGCGGGCGTGGCATCCACGCCATCGCCCAACTCGCAGATCCCGATCGCCCCATACGTGCGATCGGCCTTGACGATCAACGCGGTCCCGTCGCGCCCGATGGCATAAATGCGGTCGCCGCTGGACACCAGGGATGCGTAGCATCCGGGAGAGTCGTGTTCCCAGAGTTTGGCGCCGGCGTTGGCATCCAGGCAGGTCAGCCTGCCGCCGCTCGTGGTCATGAAGAGAAGCCCGTTGACCACGAGCGGACTCGCCGAATCGCTCAACTGTCCGGAGTATTCCCAGCGCTTCTCGGCTTTCCCGTAGACCTTTTGACACAACAGTTTCGACCCGATGTTGACGGGGTAGACACAGCCGTTCCACCAGGCGGGCGAGGGTGCGACTTCGCCTGTGGCGCCATCCACATCCCAGACGACGCGGCCTTCCAGATCATAGGCGGTTGTCGAACCGTTTGCGTTGGCGACGACCAACGGTTTTCCGTCGGCGTTCGGCACAACCATCAGCGACGACCATGACGCGCCTCGCGAACGTCCGACATCCCACTTGAGCCGCCCTGTCGTCGTCTCCACGGCCAACACCCGGCCGCCGGCGTGATGATCGAATTGCACGCAGACGAGATTGCTCACCACGCAGGGCGAAGACGCAAATCCGTAACCCAGTGTCGGCCTGCCCAGATAGAGCCGCCACAGGGGCTTGCCGTCAGGCGAGAAGGCAGCGAGATCGCCCGTGCCGAAAAGGGCGTAGACCCCATTTGAGTCGCAGGCCGGGGTCGGTATGGCCAACCCATAATCCGAGACCGGTGGCAGCGGCGTGCCTTGCCCTCCATCGGCAACCGTCCGTCGCCAGAGCAGGCGTCCGGTCCCGGCGTCAAAGGCCAGCACGGCGCGTTCCGTCTCGCCGCCTTCGGTGAGATAGAGGCGATGTTCCCACAATACCGGCGAACTGACGCCGGTCATCTTCAGTGGCGTTTTCCAGAGTAACCCCTGGCTGCTCGTTCCATCCCATGCTGTCGGCGCGTTGGTCCAGGGCGACACGCCCGCCTGTGGGCCGCGAAAGACGTTCCAGTGTTCTGCACCGCCGACGAGCTGGCCGCACATGCAGACAGCGCTGCACGCCACCAGAAGTATGCCGCATTTCAGGCTCGCAAATGATCGCACAGGTGCTATTCCTGCAGGCTCAGCGCCGGATCGCCGAACAGCACCGATGACGGCGCGTCCACTTCGATGGCGTTGTCGGAATCGTTGCCGCGGTCGGCCTCGGACTGTTTGTCTTTCCAGTTGCGATAACCTTGCCATTTGGCCGTGATCATGGCCAGCCCGATCGTCATCTTCTTGTTGAGCAGGTTATCCCAGAAGAGAACGCATTGATCCGCGCCCGGCCCCTTGGGCGCATAGCGCCAGAAGCAAATGGACTGGCATTTGTTGGGAGCCACAAAGGCCATGGCGCCGGCATGAATGGCCGAGGTCGGCAGGAAATCGTCGTTGCTTTTGAAGGGCGCCAGGACGCACCCGACATTGCAGCCGATCACATAAGCCACGGTGGGCGCTTCAAACTTGAGGCGCTTGCGGAACTCCAGGCCGGTGGCCATGTAGTTCTTCATGTCCTTCCCGGTGCGGCCGGCTTCGATCCGCATGTAGGGCGGGTCGCCGTGGGCGATGTACTGGATCGCGCCATAGGCGCTCGTCATCCCGAAAAGCTCGGGCGCGACCGACCCCTGGCTATCTTGCTTGGTCTCGTCGCGCGGGAAGACGTAGTCGGTCTTCAGGCCGGTTCCGATGAACACCTTCTGAACGTCGCTGGCGGGGAAGAAAGGCGCGTCGGGGGACGCCTCGGGCCCGCCCTCATCGGGCTGGTTCAACCGGTGACCGTCGAACACAACGGCGTTCTTCTCCCAGCCCGCAGGCGCCAACGCGGCGTATTTCCCGCCGGGCAGGTACTCCTTGCGGAAAAACGTCTTCACGAGCTGCAGGCTTGCATCCTCGACGTTGTCGGCCATGATCCGGCCCACGGCCAGATCGGGCTTCACGAAGCGCGTGTAGTCCGAATCGGTGCGCATCGTGGCATAGGGCGTATCGGCCGGCACATAGTCGATTGAGATGTTCCAGTATTTGTACTTCGTGTGCAGGTCGATGATGTAAGGCGGGAGTTCGACCGAGCCGCCAACCAAGGCCAGGTACTTCGGCGTGTGGCCGCTGTCCGCAAGGAATTTTTCGACGGCGTACGAGTCGTCTTTGACCTTTTGCATCATTGGTTTGACAGACTCCAGCTTGGCCTTGTCGCCGGCGTCGCCCAGGCTCACGCCCAGCGCATGCAGGCGGGTGCGGTCGCCCGTGTAGTCGCCGGTCTGCACCAGGGCCTGCCGGTACGCTGCCAGCGGCGCTGTTGCCAGTGACAGGTAGGGCCACTGAACATTGGGGTTCAGCGTGTCGTCTGTATCGTGGGGGTTCGTCACGATCACGTAATCGCACTTCTTGTTCCTGCTCGTCAACGCCGCCAGATGGAACTTCCAGACGGACTGCTTGTCGGCAAGGACCACCGTGTCCTTCACGGGTACCTTGGCCTGCGTGCCAATCACGATGGCCTTCTTGACACCCAAGGCTTTGAGTGTCGCCTTGTCGGGGGCTGCCAGGATGGGGGCGGACAGCAGCGCGGCGCTGGGCACAACCCAGAGCGCCTGCTCGTACGTTGACACCACGAATACGGTTTCCGCCTTCTTCCAGTATTTCTTCGCCAGCGCGGCTGTTGCGGCGGCCGGGTCGGCGCCGAAGTCCTTCACGGCGGCGGCATCGTGCGGGAGTTTGATGTCCTGAGTCCCTGCGCCGTCGTTGAGAATCAGCGGCGTCGCGCTGCCGTCGGTATAGAACGCGGGGACTGCGCTAACGGCAACCAAAGCCTGCCATTGCGAGCGTTCCAAGTTCAGGACGAGTGCCTTTCCGGGCGCCAGGCGTTCGTTGCTTGATTCCGCCGCAAACGTTCCCGCCACAATCAGCGCAGAAAGCGCGCAACCCAAACCTATTCCTCTAATGAGTTTCATCCTGGTTTTCCTTTCCACTTATTATTTACAGCAGTTGTGCGGACGCGACGGAGCGCGTCCCTCCATTGTGAGCAAAATTCGTTACGTCTTCTGGAGGGCCACGCTCCGTCGTGGCCGCTCTGTTTCACGGCCATACGGCCAGTTTAATCAGATACAATCCGAATACGATCAGCAGCACGCCGCTGCCTTTGCCGATCCAGTCGCGGTAGCGCGTTTTGTCCTGGAGCCGCTTGAGCTGCAGCAGGAAATCGGCGAACGCGCCGGCCAGCACCAAGGGCACGGCAAACCCCGCGGCGTAGGCGAACAGCAGACTCACGCCGTAGAGCAGGCGCGCCTGCACCGCCACATAGGTGAGAATCACGGCCAATACCGGCGTCGTGCAAGGGGTCGCCACGACGCCGGCCATGAGGCCCAGCAGAAAGGCGCCCCAGAGCCCCTTGCGCCGGCCGGGATGCAGTCCCGCCAGACCGGGCAACGGAAATCTGGCCGCGCCCAAGCACTGCAAGCCCATGGCAACCGAGACGAGCGCGAGCACCCACAGGCATACCGTGCGCGCCGGAGCGAGCGCCGCCCCCGCGGTGGCGGCCAGGATGCCCAGGGCGCAGAGCGTGACCACGATGCCGGCTGCAAACACGGCGCTGTAGAGCACCGCCCGTGCTCGTTCCTTGCTGCGCGCGAATCCGCCGGCAACGCCGATCACTATCGGCACCAGCGCGACATTGCAGGGGCAGAAGTTGGTCAACAGCCCGGCCAGAAAGACAAGCGGGTAGGCGACCGGACTGATATCCGCCGCGAAGAGCCGTTCGGCCATCTGGTGCAGCGAGGCGTTGTACCAAGTCATCCGCGTTTCCTTTGGGGCTGTGCCGTCTCGTCGGTGAATGCCGCAGGCTTAGAAACCGACGATGAAGTTCAGTTTGGCCACGTAGGATTCCGTGCCGCCATCGGTCGGGAATGTCACCCAGGTCTCGAAGGCGGTATGCCGGAGGATAGTCCCCGCAAGGCCCGCCAGGTCAGGCGTAGCGGGACCGATCTTGATGCCGGGCGCCAGCAGCGCATCCTTGCGGTCGTTGGCTTGAATGACGTCCCCGCAGAACATGACGTTAAGGCCGGACACGGTGAACGTCCGATCGAGGCCGCCGAAGGCGCCGTCGTTATCCTTTTGAAACCCGTAGCCTGCGTGGACCCGTAGCCAACCCTTAAGGTCGTAGGTCATGACGGCATACGGCATCGGCTCGCCATTGCGCGATGTGTCGCCCGAGACGTTGGCGATGCCGCCGCAGAGGCGTGGCCCGGCCTCCGTGATATCGATGGCATACTTGCCTTGAAACACGGGTGACCGGGTCGGATCGCCATTTTCGTTCCAGTCAACGCCGAGTTCGGCCCCGCCAAACCTGGCGTTATTGAGCACCCCATACTTTGCGCCCACCCAGTTGTCGGGCGTCATCCCGCGGCCAAACCCTTCCCACGCCTGGAGGACGAGCGTCCGCTCCGAACACGTGTCCGCCGTCGGCGTATTGTTCAACCCGGAGGGCGACGCCTGGACGAGGGCGGCGGCGCCGATGACGGCGGCGAACCACGCGCCGCCCCGTGCAGCCTTCTTGCCCCATCTGATCCCCGCCGAAAGACTCGCCGGCATTCGGCACGCAGTCATCACACTCATCATGGACTCCTTGTTCGGTTGTTCGGCCGATCCATTTCGGACGAATGGATGGGACTATATATCCAGATAGCTGGATATGTCAATGGCCCGGTTTTGCCGGGACCTTCCGGTGGTGGGCGGCGCGCTGTCGCCGCCGCGTGGGCAGGGCGCTGTGGCGCCTACAGTTTCCGGAAGTGAATGCGGCAGCAGCCGAGATCGAGGCCATCCGGGGTGGCGATTCGCGGGGCGATGCGATAGATGACCGACTGACCTTCCCGCGAACATTCGACCACGCCCGCCAGGCGCATGCGGCCCAGGTGGTGGGACACGCGAGCGGGGGTGAGCCCCGTTTGCCCGGCGATGGCGGCCACGTGACGCGGCCCCGGAATCAAGGCTCGGATGATGAGTATCCGCGGCGCTTCGCTCAGCACCTTCATGATGCCAGCGCATTGCGTAGGGACGCAGCAGAACCGCTTTTCCGAACCCCGTGGGGTTTGACGTTTCATCGAATAGGGACTGTACCCGCGGTGCAAAGGTCGGGCAACGACAAAAGACACAGAAGACACGACAGAAGGCGGGCTGCTGCGGATAATCGTGGAACGATCTGCATGCCGGCAGTATAGTCCCGACCCAAGGGCCGCGGCAGGTGGATCGGCTCTAACGGGCCCCTGGATATTTGGCCTTACCGAACGCAACTACGACAGCGGCATTGGCATGAACTGGGTTGTAATGACTGTCGCCGTGTCTTCGGTGGTCACGGTTTTGTTTGCCGACGAGCCGGCCCCCTCCAACCACTGGCTTCGCGCCGAACGATATTCGTACACCACCGTCGAGGAGGATGCTCCTGACCGGGTGCTGGAACGGGTCACCGTGCAGTTCCGCATCGGAACAAATGAGCATCAGACCGCCTATACATCACAACACCCGGAGGGAACGGAGCAAGTGCTGATACGGCTGACGCCCGCGGAAGAACTGCTTGCGGGCACGCAATGGAGTTCTGACACGAACGCAACAAGGATCAGTTCGGCCCGCATCTGGATCGAGGGGGACCAGATACTGAGCGAGTTGACTCGCGGGGACCGCAATCCAAAGCGTAAGTCCTCGTTGCGGAACGGTCTTGAAGTCGCCGCGGAACCGTCGCTCATGAACATGTTGCGCACGTTTCCGTTCGGGACGGGGGCGGAACGACGCATTCTGATGGCGACTTTCTCCCAGTACGTCCTCCCGATGACGATCCGTCAATTGGGCGAGGAACGCGTCTCCGTACCAGCGGGGTCGTTCGAGTGCTACAAACTGGAGGCAGTGGTACGTTTCTTCGGCCTGAAGATCGTCACAACCTACTGGCTCGCCAAGGACCCTCCGCACTTTCTGGTCCGCTACCGTGGCAGGCGGGGCCTTTTTCTCGCACCGACGTACGTCACGGAGCTTGTGTCGGGCGAGACAAACGGGGTTCCCATCCGCCCCTCGTTGCCCACGTCGCCGTGAAGGCCCTCAGCCCGGGCGTGTCCACAGCGTGCTGAACGGTGAATGGTGCGTGCCGAATCCTTTGCAGCCGGGGCCCGGCACTGGTATGTTCGTCTCCGGAAAGAGGGTGCGATGTCTATCGTCCGATTCAGCGTATCGCTCGACAAGGATCTGGTGGTCGGTTTCGACCAGAAGATCAAGGCTGAGCGCTGTCCGACCCGGTCCAAGGCCGTGGGAGACTTGATCCGCGCCAGCCTGGTGCAGACGGAATGGCGGGCCGGCGAGGAAGTGGTCGGCGCCATTGTGATGGTCTACGATCACCATAAGCGCGAGGTCCTGCAGCGGCTGACCGACGTTCAGCACGACTGCCACGACGCCATCATCTCCACGCAACACGTTCACCTGGATCACGACAACTGCATGGAGATCGTGGCTGTGCGCGGCAAGTCGGCCGAGATCGAGGACATCCACAAGCGTCTCAAGGCTGTCAAAGGGTTGAAGCACGTCTCGCTCGCGGCGGGAACAACCGGTCGGCGGCTTTCCTGAGAGACCGGTTTCTCTCTTGCGGTTGCATGGTATTACGTTCCTGTGATAATTATTATCCACGCGTCTGACAAACGGCGCGTGGACGACACGCAATGCACATCCCCGACGGTTATCTGGGTCCCGCCACCAGCGGCGCGTTTTACGCCGTGATGGTCCCGTTGTGGGTGGTTGCCTCGCGCCGTGTGAAGAAGACGTTGAAGGCCAGGCAGGTGCCGTTGCTGGCCATCGGCGCGGCGTTCAGCTTCGTCATCATGATGTTCAACGTGCCCGCGCCGGGCGGGTCGACGGGGCATGCCGTGGGCGGCGTGCTGGTGGCGATTCTGCTGGGTCCCTGGGCGGCGACGATCGCCATCACGGTCTCGTTGGTTATCCAGGCGCTCCTGTTCGGCGACGGCGGTGTCACGGCCATCGGGGCCAACTGCTTTAACATGGCGGCGGTCATGCCGTTTGCTGGCTACCTGATCTACCGGGCGATCGCCGGTGCGGCCGGGCCGGCGTCAGGCCGTCGGGTGATCGCGGCCGGAATTGCCGGGTATGTCGGTATCAACGTGGCGGCCCTGGCCGCCGGCGTGGAGTTCGGCCTGCAACCGCACCTGTGCCACACGGCGACCGGTAAGGCGCTCTATTGCCCCTACGGACTCAGGGTCGCCGTGCCCGTGATGGCAGGTGAACACCTGCTCGTCTTCGGGTGGATCGAGGCGATCGTCACCGCACTGGTGATCAAGTATCTGCAACGGCATGCGCCGGAACTGCTGGACGAGAACGCGCGCTCATGAAGCTGACGACCAAATTGTGGATCGCGATCGCCATCTTCGCGCTGATTTCACCTCTGGGGCTTGTCCTGAGCAGCCGTTTCAAGGCAGGGCCGGCTTGGGGAGAGTGGCGCCCTGGCGACATTCAAAAGTCGGTCGGCTATGTCCCGCGCGGGCTCGCGCGAGCCGGCGAAACCTGGAAGGCGCCGATGCCGGATTACGCGTTCAAGGGATGGGACGGGAAGGGGATGACGCATCTGAGTTTCGCGTACATCGTTTCCGCCAGTCTTGGCATTGCGGTGATCGCCCTTGTGGCGTGGGCAATCGGCGAGTGCCTTGCGAGGAAAGGCGAGTAGGATCCGATGGCCAGGAAAGATTTCGTCGAGCGCTCGATCCAGGGCACTTTGTCGTTCTTCAAGGAAGCCATCTTTGCCGACGAGACGGCCGGGTTGCCGGGCGTCTTGCAGTCCCTGGATCCAAGGGTCAAGATCGTCATGGTCCTGCTTGGCCTCCTGCTCGTTCTGTTCACGAGGAGCCTCGCGGTCTTGGGCGTTCTCTATCTGCTGTCCGTCCTTCTGGCAACGGTCTCTCGAATCGGGCTGGGTTCTTTCCTGAAGAGGACCTGGGTCTTTATTCCCTTGTTTTCCCTTTTGATCGCCATCCCGGCGATGTTCAGCTTCGTCTCCCCGGGGGAATCGATCCTGTCGGCCGGCGCCTTTCACATGACACGGCAGGGCGTCTTGTCAGCGGGCTTCTTTGTGGGGCGAGTCCTGGTGTCCGTATCGCTCGTGGTCCTGCTGAGCATGACGACACGGCACTTCGACCTGCTCAAAGCGCTGCGCTTCTTCGGCATTCCGCATCTGTTTGTGATGGTTCTCGGGATGTGCTACCGGTACCTTTATCTCTTCGTGGGAATCGTGGAAGATACGCACCGCGCCATCCGAAGCCGGGTCGGTTCGAGGATGCATTACCGGAAGGGACAACGGATCGTGGCATGGAATATTGCGCATCTCTGGTTGCGTTCCTACCGGCTCAACGAGCAGGTCTACAGTGCCATGGTGGCCCGTGGGTTCAGAGGGGAGCCCGTCACCCTCAACCATTTCAGGACGCGACCGCGCGACTGGTGCTGGTTGGCCGGATCCGCCGCAACGATTCTGCTGTTGAGGGTTGCCGAGTACAGGACATGTCTATGACGCCGCAGGTCATTTCAGACGCTCCGCTCTTCGAGTGCCGTGACGTTCACTACGCCTATCAAAAACGGTTCCCAGCCCTCGCCGGCGTCGACATGACGATCGCGAGCGGCGAGAGAATTGCGCTGGTGGGCGCCAACGGCTCGGGCAAGTCCACGCTGCTGAGCCTCCTGGATGGTCTTCTGTTTCCCGACCGGGGCGTTGTCAGGTATCGGGGCAGGGAACTGACAGAGGCGGCGTTCATGGACGAAGCGTTCTCCGTCGCCTTTCGCCTGAACGTCGGGCTGGTGTTCCAGAATCCGGATGTCCAATTGTTCTGTCCCACGGTCAGGGAGGAGATCGCATTCGGCCCGCTGCAACTGGGCGTTGCCGAAGAGGCGGTCCACGCGCGCCTGGCTGATATCGTCGGCAGTCTCGGCATTGCCCATTTGCTGGATCGGTCGCCGCACCAATTGAGCGTGGGCGAGAAGCGCAAGGTCGCCTTTGCTTCGGTACTGGCCATCGATCCCCCGGTGCTGTTGCTGGACGAACCCACGGCGGGGCTGGATCCCCAGACAACCACGCACCTGATTGAGATGCTCTCGACGGCCGCGGGGTCGGGCAAGACCGTCATAACGGCCACGCATGATCTGCACATCATTGAGGACATCGCCGACAAGGTTTACGTCTTCGGACAGGACCGGCGGCTGGCCGGCTGTGGTACCCCCGAGGAAATCCTGGCAGATACTGCGCTGCTGCACGCCAACAATCTCATTCACCGGCACGTGCACCACGCGCGGGATCACCGGGTGATGAGGACCGCGAATTGACATTGCTACCTCTCTCTTAATGCGTTAATAAATTGGTTGAACTATGCATTTGGCTCAACAGACCGCCAGGACAAGAGGGCTTGTCTTTCACCCGGGCCGGAGTTGTCACGCATGGCTCGGGCTCGTGCGAGCCTTGCTCTTGGCGGCCCTCGGCACGGCCCCGGCTGCGCTCCGTGCCGATGTTCCCTATGCGCCGGTGATGATCTATTACGACCAGGCCGATGCGGCCGACAACGCCGGCAAAATCGGGGTTAACGCCCTGCGTAATCTGCTGGGCCACTTCAAGACCGAGGTCGACTATACGAATCTGACTTCCTATACGGCGGGTCAGCTCAACCGCTACAAGGCGGTGTTCTACATCGGATCGGATTTCAACACGACCGGCATTCCGGCCGCGTTCAACGACGACGTCCTGGCCTCCACCAACACGGTCGTGTGGATTGGCTACGGCCTGTGGTGGCTGGACGGCGTCACCTCGGGGACAAATCGCTTTGGCATCCACTACGACTGGGGCGACGTCTCCAACGGCTACGATCTGGTGCGCTACAAGGGCGTGGACCTGGTCAAGATCGGCGACCTGGTCCAGATCTCGGTGTCTAATTTCGTTCAGAGGTTGGCTACCGCGACTAATACGACCCAGCATCTGTCCTGCCCTTATGCCGTGCGCTCGTCGAACTTCTGGTACATCGCCGATAATGCGCTCGCGAACCAAATGCAAGCCGACCGTAGCCTGGTGCTCGCCGATCTGCTGCACGATATGCTGGGGTCGGGAACGAACTTCAGCCGCCGCGGTTTGGTCCGTCTGGAAGATGTCGCGCCGGAACTGACCGACACCGGCCAGGTGGCGGCCTGCAGCACGGCCCTGTACGGGCTCGGAGTGACCGCGTCGTTCGGCATCATCCCGCGCTACCGGGATCCGCTGGGACAATTCACGAACCAAGGCTTCCCGTCCGAGATGCCCATGTCGCAGAATCGCGGGTTTCTGCGGATCATGAACGGCGTACTGCGCCAGGGTGGCGAGCTTGTCGACCATGGCTACACGCACGAAAGCGGCGACGCCGTAAGCGGCGCCGGTTACGAGTTCTGGGATTCGACGAATAACGCCCCGTTGCCCTACGATTCCTGGGCGTGGTGCGCCGGACGTGTGACGAACGGCCTGTCGGAATTGTTGAGGTCAGCCTTTCCGGTGACGTGCTGGGAAACGGTTCATTATGAGGCGGCACTGGACGACTACCCCGCTTTTTCCGTGACGTATCGTTACTCGCACGAACGGGCGCGGATTTTTGCCGCGTTCACGGACGGCGTGAGCCAGAGTAATCTGGACGCCGTGTCCGCAAGCAACCCGGACTACAACGCTCAGTGGTTTCCCTACGTCATCCAGAAGAGTTGCTTCGGCAACACCTTCCTGCCGGAAAACGCCGGCGGCTTCGATTCCAACCCCAGCAACGAGGACTCCAATGGCCTGGCGGCGTCCGTTTCCAACAAGGTTCTCTACGCCCAGGAACTGACCGTGGTGCGGGACGCGGTGGTCGGCTTCTACTATCATCCCCAGTACGGCACGACCAATCTCACCAATATCGTGCAGCAGATTGCGAGCCTCGGGTACACGTTCGTCTCGCCCAGCACGCTCT
>Ga0073936_10003154_pt1 | contig 23923 bp, 17 predicted proteins | sample AliMusrvi5mmetaG_FD_87041 | JGI IMG/M metagenome (GOLD analysis project Ga0073936, IMG submission 87041) | Freshwater lake bacterial and archeal communities from Alinen Mustajarvi, Finland, to study Microbial Dark Matter (Phase II) - Alinen... | ecosystem: Environmental > Aquatic > Freshwater >... | reverse complement strand
GATTTACGAATGACGATTTACGATTTACGATTTACGATTTACGATTTGGACCTTGACTTGACCGTTTAACCGCTTACCTTTGAAATACCAGGTCTGGAAACAACATTTACCATGGAAAGTTTATATTACCCTGCAAAGATCTGGCTGGCATTCGGCGAGGCCGTGAATGGCAACCCTGAAATTACCGGCTGGCTTATGAACAACGGATTCCCTGAGGTCGCAGCATTGGCCCACGCAATCAGGGGAAGCGAGGAGGCCACTGCCTGGCTCTTTACAAACAAATTTTTTCACCTTGCCGCCCTGGATGCGGCCATTGATGAAAACATGAAGGCCTATGAATGGCTGATTGCCAATAAACATCCGTTGCTGGTTGTCTTTGCAGATGCATGTCGCGGGAAACAATCAGCCATCAACTGGTTTTATGAAAACAAAACAGAGGCTTTCGTGCTGATTGCCCAAAGAATCAAATATCTTCGTGACAATACCACCTTTGACTACCACAAGAAAAAATTCTAGCGGTTACCCGCATTTGGAGTATCCGCAACTCTTGCATACCAGGCAACCTTCCTGGTAAACCAGCCCGTTTTCATCGCTGCATTTCGGGCAGGCATGCTCGGCCGCTTTGGTACCATCGGGGATGAACTTCTTCAATGCACGCTCTATTCCGTTTTTCCAGGTGTTGATGGAATCGACTTCAAAGTGGAGTTTTGATATGATGTTGACTACAAACGGGAGCGGCATCCCATGCCTTAAAATGCCGGAGATCAGTTTTGCATAATTCCAGTACTCCTTGTTAAAGGAACGAGACAGCGCTTCGATGGTGATCTTGTAACCCTGGCGGTCTTCGAATTGGAAGTCGTACCGCGACCCGACTCCATCGGGACGGGTTTTCACGATCCAGCCTTTCTGCACCCAGGTGGGAACCCAGAAATCCTCAGCGACCCCTGTAAATATTTCATACGGACGTCCGTCGAGTACACCCACCACGGCAACCCATTTTTCATGATCATTCTGAAAACGGATGATATCGGCTTCCAGACGATCGGGTCGGTGAGGCGCCTTGGTTTCAACAAATTCGTTGCCTTTATCCTTCTTTTTCTTATCCTTTGAATCGTTGTTCACCAGCACACCGGAACGGGAACCATCACGATAAACGGTCATTCCCTTGCATCCTTCTTTCCAGGCAGTTTCGTAGATGGTGCTGATCATCTCTTCCCTGGCATCGTTCGGCACATTGACTGTGACACTAATTGAGTGGTCGACCCACTTCTGAACGGCGCCCTGCATTTTCACCTTTGCAACCCAGTCAACGTCGTTGGCTGTGGCTTTATGATACGGAGATTGTTTGATGATCCCTTTCAGATCTTTCTCGTTCATGTGCGATACCTCGTCAACATTGAACCCATTGACGGTAAGCCAGGTTATGAAATTATGATGGAACACATTGTACTCTTCCCATGTATCGCCCACTTCGTCTTTAAAGGTGATTTTTACATTTTTATCATTGGGGTTTACTTTACGGCGGCGTTTGTAATTCACGGCAAATACCGGTTCTAAACCCGAAGTCGTTTGTGTGAGGATGCTCACCGAACCTGTCGGGGCGATGGTGAGCATGGCGATGTTGCGCCGCCCGTTCACGGCCATGTCCGAATAAACATCAGGTGCTGCACTCTTCAGCCTTTGAATGAAAGGATTATTTGCTTCGCGCGCTGTGTCATATATCGGGAAGGGGCCTCTTTCTTTCGCAAGGGTGACGGAGGAGCGGTAGGCCTCTATGGCCAGTATTTTGTGTACCTCTACCGAGAAATCGGTTGCATCATCCGACCCGTAGCGGGTTCCGAGTGCAGCTAGCATATCGCCCTCGGCGGTGATGCCAAACCCGGTCCTCCGGCCCTGGATGGCCTTTTTCTTGATATTCAGCCACAGGTTTCTTTCCCTGACTTTAATCTCCTCTCCTTCAGGATCCAGTTCTATTTTTGCCAGGATCCGGTCAATTTTTTCAAGTTCGAGGTCGATGATGTCATCCATCATCCGCTGGGCTTTATGAACATGTGATATAAAAAGCCCCGAGTCGAAGCTTGCTTCAGCTGTAAACGGTTTGTCAACATAATTGTAAAGGTTGATGGCCAGCAGCCGGCAACTGTCATAAGTGCACAATGGGATTTCTCCGCAGGGGTTGGTGGAGACGGTACGGAAACCCAGATCGGCATAGCAGTCGGGAATTGATTCGCGGATGATGGTATCCCAGAAGAGGATGCCGGGTTCTGCGGATTTCCAGGCATTGTGAACGATTTTATTCCAGAGTTCACGGGCTTTCATGGGTTTTTTAAACGAAGGATTCTCGGAATCGACCGGGAACCGCTGAACAAATTCCGTATCATTCACCACCGCCTGCATAAATTCATCAGTGATCTTGACGGAAATGTTAGCCCCGGTCACTTTGCCGGCCTCCAGTTTTGCGTCGATAAAATGTTCGGCATCAGGATGTACCACGGAAATACTGAGCATCAATGCGCCCCTGCGGCCTTCCTGTGCAACTTCACGGGTTGAATTTGAATACCTTTCCATGAATGGAACAATCCCGGTTGAAGTGAGGGCGCTGTTTTTCACTTCACTGTTTTTGGGGCGGATGTGCGAAAGATCATGCCCCACCCCTCCCCTTCGTTTCATCAGCTGAACCTGTTCCTCGTCCGTTTTCATGATGGCACCATAAGAGTCGGAAGCTCCTTCGTTGCCGATCACAAAACAATTTGACAGGGAGCCTATCTGGAAATCGTTCCCGATACCGGCCATGGGGCTGCCCTGTGGAACAATGTACTTAAAGTTGCGCATGAGTTCAAAGAGTTCATCCTCGCTCATCGGGTTGGGGTATTTCTTCTCTATGCGGGCAACTTCACGCGCAATCCGGCGGTGCATGTCATCAGGTGTCAATTCAAACAAATGACCTTCCGAATTTTTCAGTGCGTATTTGTTGGCCCACACATTTGCGGCAAGACTGTCTCCATTGAAATATTCAGTTGATTTTTCAATTGCCTCTGCAAACGAATAAATTTTTCGTGGGTTTTCCTCTGTTTTCGTTTCTTTCATTTCCAATGCTTCAATCGTGATTTTTGGCCTGATCCTTTTTGCAAGAACATCCCTGTAATAGTCTGTTTTATGGTCTCTTTCCGTATTTGCCACCGTGTTTTTTTCCATGCATGAACAGGATTATCTGCTATGTACTGATTTTGTTAACTGATTGTTCTTTCGAACGTTCCAATAAATTGTCGGGAGAAATTTTGATGCTGCAAGATACGACGAACCGCCGGGTTCGCTCAATATAGTTATTAACACAACAAGGGGGTGGGACAGGTAACCTGCTGAATTAAAAAAACATATACTTTGATAATTCAGCTAAAGCGCATCGGCCCCCGATTTCAGGGTTTCATCTGCCGTCCAGATCAGTTTTTTCCCGAAACCCAGCCGGTTGTCGGTCATTTTTATAAAATCGGGACGAAGAGTCCAGAGATGTAGATTTGGCATCAGCCGGGCGATTGGAAACCGCTTCAGGTAGCGGGCACGGGCTTTAAGAGCAGTACTCCCGGGTGCCGTGTTCTCCAGGGAAGTTATGAAACCGGTAAACTGTATCCCCCTGATTTTCCCGACAATTTTAGTTTCCAGGGCGATGGCCCCGGCAACCCTGTAATTGTTTCCCTCCACGACGTCACGGACGTGGCGGGTTTCATGGTCGGAGGTGAAAACGAACTCATTCTGTTCTTTCATCCAGGCATAATAACAGGTGGCACAATAAGGTATGTTGTTCCGGGCAACAGCGAGTGTAAAAATGTGATGTTCTTCGATGAAATCGATGATTCTCTGTTCCGGATGGGTCATGGTTAAAAGTCGAGACTGAGTGAAAAATAGAAAATAGGTTTCTGCACCCGGCCATCTTCAACACCCCAGGCAAGGTCGCCGCGCAGGAAATAGCCAAACAAACGGGTACGGGCGCCAAATCCGAATCCTTCCACGATGGGATCTTTTTGCATTTCCACCCTGACCCAGAGTGGTTTGCGATATACATACCGCGTAAACAACTGGTTATCGGATGACCACGGTGAGGATCCCGTCCAGGCAGTTCCCACATCTCCAAAAGTGACAATCTGGAAATTATTGATAAAATCGGAACGGATAGGATGATTGACTAGATACCGGAATACCGGCCAGCGCAACTCCGAGTTGAAAACAAAAAAACTGTTCCCGTTCCTGATATTCTGATCGAAACCACGCATGTTGGTTGCAAGCGTCTGGAAAGCATAGTTCTGATCAAACGCCACTGGTATATTGACATTGTAGGCCGGAAAAAGCCAGTTATCAACGCCTCCCATGTAATAAAGAAGTTTGTTGCTTCCGAATGAGGTGCTGGCGGCAAATCTGTTGGCCCAGATCAGGGTCCTGTGTACACGCTGATAATTCCTCAGATCCACACCTAGAACAACAAGATTGTTCCCTCTGCTGTTCGCCAGCTGGTAATATTCGGCAAAAAACTTGTACCGGGTGCCCTGGTAAAGATTTAACCCAAGGCTGCGGGTATTGTCGTAGGTAAGTTCCCCCTTGATACTTCCCCACACTTCATTGCTGTCGGGTTGTCTCAGGTTCACCTGGTCGGTCGATAAATACACGGCCCGGTCATACCGCACAGAAGCGGTACCTTTGATGTTCAGCACCGGGGTAAAAGGATAGGTTGCGACATAATACAATTCGTTTACCTTATGTCTGACGATTGAATAGTACCCAGCCTCCTCTACAGCTTTCCGGTGAAAAACGATCTGGTGGTCAAGACGATGCTTGTAATTGCTGTAACTGAAAAGATACTCGTTGTTAATAAGACTTACATTCAAACGTACCCCTCCCGTGATGCGGTAGTCCTCCATGAGATCGGTGACCCCTACCATGAAAAGGGCATTCAGTCCCGGGTTTATAAACACAGGAGACAAACTGCCCGTAAAGGGCTGATAGGCAAAATTCAGATAGGTAAAATCGATTTGGGTGACCATCTGGTCAATATAGTATTCTACATTGTAATTCAGCTGTTTGGCATTTTTATACTTATTTGCCGTATCTTTTCTGGAGGCAGCCTGGGAAAAATCTTTCTTTTGCAGGGATTGATAAAGCTGCAACAAACGGTTAAGTGTCGAATCAGACCCGGGTGCATTTCCAGCCCCTTTCAGGAGCGGCAACGGTTTTGTCGTATCGAGTTTTGAAAGCACCTGGTTCAGAACTTCGCTTTGCCTTACAACAATGAAATGCTTCTTCTCCTGAACTTTAAAAGGTTCGGCAAGCCTGAGCCCGCTGTCGGCTTTTTGGGGTCCGGTATCTTTTTCAGCAGCTTTAGTTTTGAGATCTTTAAAATAGGAGGGCTGGACGTCAACTTTTAACACCAGTTTTGGGAGCACAAGGTCGGAAGTAAACATTTTGTAGTTCCGGTTCTGGTAAACGATCTCGCCGATTTTTCCGCCCCTGGGAGAAACATCCTGTTCGAGGATGTTCCGTGAATAATTTGTAATCGGGTAGGTCGTGGTAAAATAGCGATAATGTGCGATGGTATCAATAAAAGCAATGGTGCTGTCGTACCTGGCAAGATACCTGTTCACGATGCCGTTATGGTCGCTCAGGAAACAAAAATAGTTGTCGCCATAAGGCTCGGGCTGGGTTTCGTGGGCATCAGGCGTGCTTGTAAGCCTCTGAAGAACATTGCGTTTTGCTGCATAATGATAAAGAAACAGGTCGTTGTAATAGTGGAGGTTTTCAATCTTTACCTGTTCATCAAACCGAATGGTGTCGCCGGGACGGTTGGAGGAAAAGATGATATTTTCAGAGTGGTTGATAAACCTTGGATTGAAATCATCGTATATGTCTTTTGTAATTTGCTCATGAGAGCCGGAGGCAATGTTATAGACGAAGATATCAGATTGCCCCTTTTGCACCGCTGAAAGAACCAGCAATGTTCCGTCATCCGAATAGGACATATCGAGTACCTTTTGAAAATTTGCCAGCAATTGATGCTCCATTTTTTTATCTTCAAGATTATAAAAGTAGAGCCATATTTCACCTTTACGTTCAACCATGAAGGCGACGACACTTCCACTGGGATGCCAGGCGATGAGCGGATAGGAAAAATCGGGTCGATCGGCCAACCGATAACCTCCGCGATAGATCCGCTTGCGCTTGCCTGTTTCTGCATTCTGAATGAAAATCTTGTAAATTCCGAGCTGATGCGTCGAATAGGCCAGCATCGTGCCGTCCGGGCCGATCTTCAGTGAATTATAAACCCGGTCGGGCTTATTTCGCCTGTTAACCAGCGTTCCCCCGGGCGTCGAACGGCCAGATTCCTGGGCAGCATAAACATCCTTGTAAAATGTGAGCCAGTCCTGGATGATGGTCTTGAAACCGACACCTAAAACGTACTGAAAACCATGCTCCACATTCCTGCTGAGTCGCGCCATGTATACGATGTTCGGGATGGTTGAGGCGCCGTATTTCATCGCAACATAGTTCCACAGCGAGTGGCCCGCGTAAGTAGCCTCCTCCCCGGTAAGTCCGTTGAATTTCTCGTATTTCCTGTTGAGGATGGCATCCCTTACCATGTTTTCGATTTCAGCATCCCACTTGCGTGAGATGAATGAGATGAGGCCATTCAGGTACCAATCGGGGACCGAGAAAAGGGTGTTGTTCTTTATCTGCGCCCCGATACCGGTACCGTAAATCATATTGTTCAGTATCACCTGGGCAATCCCGGCCCGGATCTGCTGGTTGAAATGTTCATAGTTCCCATCGAAAAACAGGAGTACCCTCCCGCCAATGATCCTGGTAACTCCTCCTGTGTTGTAATAGTCCCAGTCGCCGAAAAGACCGATGTTGCTCTGTTTCAGATCGGAAAGGGTGTTGAAAATAATAAACTGGACCTTCTGTTCAAGGTTCGACTGCAGGTCAACTTCAATCTCCTTGATGTGTTTATCGGCATATTCGGCAGTGTAAAGCGCCAGTTCCCTGCCATTCAGGTAATAGTAGGTGTCAAATTTCTCGAACCGGAAGTTCAGCCATAAGAAATTACTGTACTGAACCCTGCTTTTGCCGAAAGTAAGCTGTGATCCATTGTAAAACTGTGCCTGCCCCCCGACTGAAAAAAACAACATAAAACCCGCAATAATCCACGCTGTTGTCCAGATATTTAAACCTCGGTTCACGCATGTATCCTTAGCCATATCCGGTTATACAAGGGAATTTGAATGGAGGTGCTAAAGTACGAATATTTTCCACGTGCCAGTCATATGGCAGCATTTTCATACCTTTGCAGAACGCTTTAAACCAACTCCCTGATGATAAAAATTAAAAAATTCGTCTTCAATACCTTCATGGTAAACTCATACATGCTGTACGATGAAACCGGCGAATGCATCATGATCGACGCTGCCTGTTACGAACCGGCCGAGGAGGATGAAGTCAGGAAGTTCATTGGCTCAAACAACCTGAAACTTGTCCGCAACCTGAACACCCATTGTCACATCGACCATGTGCTTGGAAATAATTTCATTGCACAGGAGTATAAGATACTCCCCGAATACCATAAAAATTCACTGATGTTTTTCCACACCCTGAAGGAGATGGGATCGTCTTTCGGATATGTTATCAACCAGATCCCTGAACCCAAACGCTTCCTGGAGGATGATGAAACGGTGCGCTGGGGAAACTCCTCCCTGAAAGTGCTTTTCACACCCGGACATGCCGAGGGAAGTGTCTGCTTTTACTGCAAGGAACAGGAATTTGTCATTACCGGGGATGTTCTTTTCAAGGATACCATCGGCCGTACCGACCTTCCATCCGGCGATTTCGACCAGCTGATGAAAAGCATCAAAACCAGGCTCTTCACCCTGCCTGGAGAGACCATCGTCTACCCGGGGCACGGACCGGAAACTTCCATCGGCTATGAAATGGAAAATAATCCATTTATCCGTTAGATGCAGGTGTGGTGAATTGGAAACAGGAAAAAGGTGAAAGGGTGCCGTTGATGAATAATTTGATTTTGTAAAGGATGTTTCCAGTTCTCAGGAAAATACTGGTTATCAGGTTTAGTTCCATTGGCGACATTGTGCTTACCAGTGCGGTGGTGCGGTGCCTTAAGCAGCAGCTGAAGGATGCCGAAATTCATTTTTTGACCAAAACACAAAACGAACCAGTACTCAGGGCCAACCCATATATTGATAAAATATGGCTGTACGATCATAATTTCAGTGACCTGATCCCGCAACTGAAATCACAGCGTTTTGGTTTCATCATCGACCTTCATCATAATTTCCGTTCGGCATATGTGAAAAGACAGATCGGCGTAAAATCGGCATCTTTCCCGAAACTGAATATCGAAAAATGGATGGCAGTCCATCTCAAAATAAACATTTTGCCTGACATCCACATCGTTGACCGCTATTTTAAGGCTGCCGGATCGCTGGGGATTTTCAACGACGGGCTCGGCCTCGATTATTTCATACCCGCAGAAGACCAGGTGGCACTTGCCAGCCTTCCTGAAACCTATCGCCAGGGGTTTATTGCAATCGTCATCGGGGGGAAACACAACACCAAGATCTTCCCACCCGAAAAAGTTGCCGCAGTCTGCAAAACGGTTTCCCTCCCCGTGATCCTGCTTGGCGGCAAGGAAGACCGGGAACACGGGGAACAGATTGTAAAACAGGCAGGTGCAGGTGTTTACAATGGCTGCGGCCTTTTCAACCTCAACCAGTCTGCATCGGTCATCTACCTGGCCAGCGCGGTGATGACGAACGATACCGGGCTCATGCATGTCGCCGCTGCATTTAACAAACGGATTGTTTCGGTATGGGGCAACACCATCCCGGCATTCGGAATGTACCCCTACCTGCCGGAGAAATTCAAATCAAATTCGCTGATCGCAGAGGTGAAAGGCCTTCCATGCAGGCCATGCAGCAAAATCGGGTTCAGTACCTGCCCGAAAAAACATTTTAAATGCATGAATGAAATCAACATCGATCCCATCGTGAATTTTCTAAAGGTGCAACCATGATCCGGGAGAATGCCCGCTGCGACAAAATCCCAAATCGTAAATCGTAAATCGTAAATCGTAAATCAAATGGTTTTTACCGACTCCCACACCCATCTTTATGCCGCGGAATTCGACAACGACCGTGAAGCCATGATGGAGCGGGCGCATCAGCAACAGGTAGCTCACCTGTTTTTACCGGCTATTGATTCGGAATATCATGAAAAGATGCTCTGTGTTGCCGGGAAATATCCGGATGTATGCTACCCGATGATGGGAATACATCCCACTTCGGTGAAGGGGAATTACCTGGATGAGCTGACCCTTGTTACCGAATATCTTGCCAGGCCGGAGTTTAAATTCCATGCCATTGGTGAAATCGGCATCGATCTTTACTGGGATAAAACATTCGAAGCCGAACAGCGCATTGCATTCGGCCTCCAGCTTGACCTTGCAATCAAATACGACCTTCCTGTGGTGATCCATACCCGAAACTCCATGGACCTTGCGCTCGGCATGGTGGAGGAGCGGCAGGATGCCCGGCTCCGCGGGGTGTTTCATTGTTTCAGCGGCAACACCGGGCAGGCGAAACGGGCCATTGCCATGGGATTCATGCTTGGCATCGGGGGAGTTGTAACCTATAAAAACTCAGGATTGCAAACGGTGGTCGAACATACCGGGTTGGAGCACATGCTTCTGGAAACCGATGCTCCATGGCTGCCGCCGGTTCCCCATCGCGGCCAGAGGAACGAACCTTCTTACATACCTCTCATCGCGGCCAGGATTGCAGAAATTAAAAACGTATCTTTGGAAACAGTTGCAACAGTAACGACAACGAATGCAATGATGTTATTCGGAATCGGGTGACCAGTCCGGCAGTTTTGCATTTTGATTTTGCATTTTGATTTTTGACTTTTATTAATTTCTTCATATGATCGGAAAAACCAGCATTCTTGTAATTTACACCGGGGGAACCATCGGCATGGTCCAGGATCCGAAAACAATGACCCTGAGGCCATTGACTTTTGACATATTGTATAAGTATCTGCCTGTTCTCGAAAATTTCAATTGCAACATCGATTTTTACACCTTTGAACCGTTGCTTGATTCGTCAAACATGAACCCGTCCTTTTGGATTCACCTGGCCAGTGTGATCGAAGAAAAGTATCAGGATTACGATGGATTTGTGGTACTGCATGGCTCCGACACCATGGCTTACACCGCATCGGCATTGAGTTTCATGCTCGAAAACCTGAACAAACCGGTTATCTTTACCGGTTCCCAGCTTCCAATCGGGATGGTTCGCACCGACGGACGTGAAAATTTCATCAATTCCATAGAAATCGCCGCGGCAAAAGAGGTTGATACCCCGGTGGTACCTGAAGTGGCCATTTGTTTTGAAAACAAACTTTACCGGGCCAACCGCACCTCGAAGCTCAATGCGGAAAATTTCAAGGCTTTCGTTTCCGGTAATTATCCCCTGCTGGGCGAAGTCGGCGTGCATATCAAATATCATCACAACCTGATCATGAAACCCAATTTCAAAAAGCTGCGCGTTTTAAAAGAGCTGGACGAAAACATCGCGATCCTGAAATTATTCCCGGGGATCTCTCCCAATGCCGTTGAGGCAATCCTGAATACCAAAGGCCTCAAGGCGGTAATCCTTGAGACCTTTGGCGCCGGGAATGCCCCGACTGTTCAATGGTTTCTCGACCAGTTGCAGGATGCCAGCGCCCGCGGAATCGTGGTTTTCAATGTGACCCAGTGCAAGGGCGGAGCCGTGGATATGGGAAAGTATGAAACCAGCGCAGGCCTTGGAAAACTCGGGGTGATCGGGGGTTATGACATCACCACCGAATCTGCCGTAACCAAGCTGATGTACCTTCTTGGATGCGGATATTCAACCGAAAGTGTCAAACAACTGCTTCAAACCTCCCTCCGTGGCGAGATGACCGTTTAATCGTTGAAATCAGCTTCAGCGGGAGTTGCAGGGGCAAGATTTTCCGGCACTACTATGCTCATTACCGGGGAATTTTCATCAAACGTTGCTTCTACAGGGGAAACCGGTGCAAGATTTTCCGGGATATCCATGTTTAAATTCGCGGGAGAATCCTCAAATGTCGCTTCTGATGGCATCCATGGGGCAAGATTGCTTTCCATACTGGCATCATCGTCGGAAAAAGTGGCTTCCAGGGGGGTAGCTGGTGCAAGCAATGCTGCCGGGGCATCAAGGCTGCAGTTTACACATTTCGAAAAATCGTTTGTAAGACCTCCTTCTTTAGGATTTGCTGCGAACAGAACATTCGACTGGAGACAAAACACTGCGGCAATAATTTGGATGGTTTTTATGGTGCCCATATTGTTTCTTGACATTTTCATGGTTTTTAAAGGTTGGTTTATTTTTGTTTTGATGACGCAAAATTATCACGGCAGCCTGGCATGGGAAAGAGCTGGATTACCTGATCTTCATGCGTATTTTTACGCTAAGAATGAATTTTTTGGTCAGCCGCCTTTTTTTTAATACCTTTGCACCCCTGTTCAGTAAACGATGAATCTGGAATAAAGAGAAGTTCAGTTATTACAGCTGGCTCTTTTCATTTTTCTCCATTCGTTTTTCACTGATCCCGGAGAGGTGTCCGAGTGGTCGAAGGAGCACGCCTGGAAAGTGTGTGTACGCCAAAAGTGTACCCTGGGTTCGAATCCCAGTCTCTCCGCTGGAAAATTCCAAAAAACGTTGTAATTTAAGCGATTACAACGTTTTTTTTATTATACCCGAAACCAAACCAACTTTTGAAGGATCAATACAGTTTTTCCTTTTTGAAGGTAAATTGTTTCCCATCCTGCATCTCAATGGTTAATATTTTCTCTTTGGTCAAAAATTGATACATCAGCAGTTCGCAATAATCCTTAAACGATTTGCCATTAATTGATTTTACCTTATCCCCTGTTTTCACCCCGCTTTCTATAATTTGCCCGGTATAAACCAATGAGTTTACAACCATCGAATCATTTATGATTTTACAAAAAATACCAAAGATTTGTTCTTTTTCAGTATTTGCTATTCTAAAAAGCAATTTATTTTTAGTCCAACTCAGAAAGATCTGATTTTTTCCCCAAAACTCATTGCCTATTTTGTTCTCCCCGACAGATATTGTGTTAAACAAAACATTGTGCTTTTTTAAATCAGAATTATCAGGTTGAGCCGGGACTAAAAAATATGATTCTTTTGATTGCCGGTCATAGCCATTCGCACCGCTAACATTTGAAATTTCATCGTATGATTTTATTATTTCATTTTTAACCTTCCTATAGTTCTTCCTATCAATGTCATTTTCATTTGCTCCGGTATCAAATAAAAAATCAACAACTTTATTTCCGATTTTCAACTTGATTCTTGGGCGCAATTTGTTTTTGTAGAAATCCAGCGATAAAAAATCGCTAAATCCGTTGATGGTATTGGTGGTATATGTTTTTACCAAGTAGTTTTCTTCAAAATCGATCAGCCAGTCGAACTGTTTTATAATATCAACACCAATAATTCCTTCAAACCCCAAACAATTAAACATAGGGCTATCCGGAAATGTAACAATTGAATGATTATTCAGATCACTGTTGCCGATTTTTAATGATTGAACAACAAATTCTGACTGGATCGTTACTTTATTATTTGAATCTTTCAACCTTTTCTTAGAACAATTGGTTTTATCCATCCCTGCTGCCACATCTTCCCTAACAGCAGTAGTTTCCGCCCCTGTATCAAACATGAAATAATGTACTTGGCCATTTATTCGGACAGGTATTTTAATTAAACCGGCTAAATTTTCAAACCTGATAGTGTCCCGGGTTTGTGCAAATGTGTAACCATTAAGCAAAAATGCAAATAAAAGAAACAAACACTTTTTCATCGTATTCATATTAATGAATATAAATGATCAGCAAACTTATTAAATCAAGGCTGATATTATCCCTCCTGCAATACTGCAACCTAAAACATAAACAATGTTGATCAGAACATGTATTTTGTCATTCTCCAAATGGCTTCTCAACTTAAATGAATTCTCAACTGCCATAACTATCCAGAAACAGAAAAAAACAAGTGTTACCGGGAAAAATGGAACTTTTTTAAACAAAATGCAAAAAAGAGGCATGACCCATAAATCATGTAGTATCAAACCACTAAAAAGAAAAGTCAGCAACGATGAGATCGTACCATTCGTCGTTTTTGATAATGGTCTGTTTATATATTTCGACAACATATATCCATATAATGGATTCCAGTTTCTCCAGAATAATTTAAAAGATTTTGAGTGAAATGCCTTAATTACTGATGATTTAAGTTGACCATAGGTATCTGATGTTCCCGGAAATTTACCTAAATATTCGTTTAGATTCATTATAATCCTCTAAGTAATCAGAATCTCCATTGTCGGTTAATCCTGAAACCGTACCCAATGCCTATATGCAAACGCAGCAAAGGTTCATCTTTATAAAGCACTTACAGAGTTGGCTTTGTTGCGGGTGCTGTCTTGTTGCACTAACTGACAATCCTTTTAATATGTATAAATCGTATTGAACTTTGCATTTTCGATATGAAGACTATCCCCTTCTTTATTGTAAACCCAGCAGTTAAAAATCATATGAACCTCCTGCTTGTATATGTAGGTGCCTGTTTGCACTGTTATCGGGTTACTAAAAGTAACTGAAAAAGAATTGTTTGAATAATAAGGCCTGGCACCGGGGATGGTATCCCAGGAATTGTCTCTGCCAGTGGCCCATTTTTTCCCTTTCATATCGTACCAGGTAACAATGATTCCACCTTTTATGGAAGGGAGGAAGGTATATACGTGGTCACCCAAGGTGAAGATTCTGCGAAAAACACGGTCGGGCAAAGGAACTATAAACGGCGCACCATTCAGGCTGTCCTCCGGGATATGCTCTATAAAAAAAACATAAATGCTGTTCTGTATGATTGTATCTGGCTCGAATTGGACTTTATAAAGGCCTGATAAAATGCCTATCCCTGCAGAATCCGTTCCATTAATATTATTTATAAAACTACCGCCTCCTGCCAAACGGTAATCGGCTGATTGTTCATAGGAAATTTGAACCTTATTGATCGTTGCCTGGAACGATGCAAGAAACGGTTTTACTTCTTCATTATTCTTTTTACAGCCAATCACAAGACATATTAAAATCGCGAACCCAAAATTGAAATGACTTTTCATAATCAATTTTTCACTAAACAGGCCCTCATGGCGCAATAACAAACTACACTCAGACGGTAAATATAAAATAAAAACATAAGGTATCGTATCCTCGCTTGAAAATTTTGAAAATTCCTTATTATGACAGAACTTTCCCATTCTTCCTTGATGGTGCGGGAATAGAAAAATTCAGGAATCCCGGATCATACTCAAGGTGGTTACATTCATCTTTTCCGGAAATAATATTGTCACTCACTAAAAACAGATAACTTTGTGTATTGAGTTGAAACATGGAGAAACAACTGCTTTTCATTCTCTTTTTATTCACCTGGGGTTTTGCAGGGGCTCAATGGAGGCAAACGCAGGGGCCTTTGGGCGGAACTGTTTATGCGACAACCACTGATGGAACCAGTATATATACAGGAACCTCTGCCGGGGTGTGGTTCTCCGGTGATGAAGGAGAGCATTGGGTTGCATTGAACAATGGCCTCCCGGATGCCCCGGTATATTCCATCGCCTCAAACGGATCAGTCATCCTGGCAGGGACATTCGGAAAAGGGATATACCTGTCACCCGACGGCGGAAACTCGTGGTCGCCCGCCGGCAATGGCCTGACCAACCAAGTAATCCGCAGCATTGCCATTTGCGGAACTTCATTCCTGGCCGGGACAGATGGAGGATTGTTTCTCTCAAGGGATAGTGTGCACAGCTGGCACCAGGTAATAAACGGACCAGGAAATTCCAGGATAAATGCCCTCGCAATGAAAGGATCTGTTGTGTATGCCGGAACAGACGGGGCCGGGGTGTTCATTTCCGTCGATGCCGGAACCAACTGGACCTCCATGAATAATGGTCTCACAAATCCCTTCATCCTCTCCCTTGCCGTTCAAGGTGAGTCTGTTTTCGCAGGGAGTGACGGTGGAGGAGTTTTCAGATCTATAGGCAATGTCTGGACAGCAGTCGGCAATGGCCTCCCTGTTCAAACCATCGTGAATGCGCTCACCGTTTCGGCCAGTGCGATTTTTGCCGGAACAAACGGATGGGGCGTTTTCAGATCCGATGACAATGGCAACACCTGGTACGCCGTTAACCATTATCTTACAAACACGGTGATCAATTGCATGGCCGCAACGGCTATTAATATCTTTGCAGGAAGCAATGGGGGTGGAATTTTTTATTCGACAGACCAGGGTGAAAACTGGGCAGTTAGCGACCAGGGAATGGTCAATACAAGGATCAGGGCATTGCTGATCAGTGGGACCGGGATGTTCGCCGGCACCTGGGGTGGCGGGATCAGTTATTCAAATGGCAATGGCTACGACTGGCTATCCATGAACAACGGCCTGACCTGTCCCTATATTTCCGATATCCGGAAATCGGGAGACATTTTGTACGCTTGTACGATGGGTTCCGGACTTTTTTTATCAGCAGATAACGCAAACACCTGGAATCAGCGCAACAACGGACTGACTAACCCCTATGTCACAGCCATGGCTATGGATGGAGGTAAACTTTTTTCAGGTACGCAGGGCGGTGGTCTATTTTTCTCCGCCGATACCGGAAAGCATTGGTCTGCAGTGAATAACGGGCTCACGAATTTAAACATCACGGCATTGGCCATATCCGCAGGGCGGGTTTACATCGGGACATGGGGAGAAGGGATCTTTGTTTCAACCAATGACGGGAATAGCTGGCAACCCTGTAATATTGGACTAAATTGTAAACAGGTTAATACGATAGCCACCAACGGCCAGGAAATGTATGCAGGAACCACCGGAGGCGTTTACCATTCCAATGACGAGGGGTTGACATGGAACCCGGCCGGCAATGAATTATCCGGATATGATGTCAGTTCTCTGGCTTTTTGTCTTCAATCTATATTTGCCGCTACCGGCGGTCATGGGGTTTTTATTTCCGACAATCAGGGTGAAAGCTGGAAGAGAATGAATATCGGGTTGTCAGACTCTTCTGTGAACATACTTGTGTTGAACAACATGAGCCTGTTTGCCGGGACCAGCCGAAAAGGTGTCTGGATGAGCGCATTGTCAGACATTTTCACCCTGAAAACAAATCCGGATACGCTCGTTTTAGACCGGGACGCAGGGAATAAAAAAAACCTCTTTATCAAAACCAGCGTTGAATGGACACTCCAGGGATTTTTACCGGACTGGCTTGCTGTGAATAAAAGAAGCGGCACAGGGAACGACTCACTGGTTTTTCAGACACTGAAAGCCAATACCGGCGCTTCCCGGAGGGATGCCACTCTCTACCTCTTCTCCCCGAAGGCGAAAACCGCCACCTTCACCGTTTCACAAAGAGGAAAGTCAGAGGACATCTCAGAGAATGAAATTATTGATTTGCAAGTATTTCCAAATCCATCACCAGGAATAGTCACCATAAAATCCGCTCTCCCAGTCGAGAAAATAAGGATTTACAATCCGTTGGGGGAGATGATCCGGGAAGTCCTGTCGAAAGCAAATGAAGTCAGGATAAATTTGTCAGGGAATCAAAGCGGGGTTTATTACATTTACATTTACCTGGAGAAAGGAATGATCTGCCGTAACATTGTAATCCTGTAATTGCGTAAATTCATCTCGACCTGAACGATGCATGAAACCGTTGAATCATAAATCAAAACAGCATATTCATATGAAGATAAAAGACCTGCTCAGCTGTTTCCCGGTTCTTATTCTGCTGATCATTTTTGCTCCGCAGATTGCCGGGCAGAATTTCAAAGCGGTTGACGACACCATCGACCTGGTTCCCGGGTTCACGAAAACGGTCAACCTGCTTGCCAACGATATTATTCCTTCCGGTGATTCCATCCGGGTATCGGGAGGGTTCAGCGCGGGCAGCGGCAGTGTGATCTCCACCTGGCATTACCAGGGAGTGGTCACCTACCTGGCTCCAAACCGGGGTGTCGGAAACCTGGTCATAGGGAGTTATACCCTGATTGACGTGTCATCTTCACAAACATCCACGGCACGTTTGATCTTTCGAATCCGGGATAAGAGTTACGACACCCTGAAAATAAATGATGTTGAGGCGGTGTTTACCGTTTCGGGATACCATTTTTTGTTGCTGTTCAATAAAAATTTCTCTCCCGGATTTACGGTGCCAAAAGGTTCCGGCAAGTGTACGATTTTTGCTAACACCTTCTGGATTGGCGGTTTGGATGAGCATGACAGCCTATATCTTGCAGCTGAGCGATACCGCCAGGGCCCCAATAATGGCACTGCGGGGATTCATCCTGATTATTATGCCGGCCCGGTAATGGATTCGGCGAACTATTCCATTAACCAGGATACCACCTGGAACTATGTCTGGAATCTGAAAAAATCGGATATTGATTACCATAAAATGCACTGGAAAGACCCTGGCTACAGGCCTATCAATGACATTTTGACATGGCCGGGCAATGGCAATGTTTCACTTGGTCAGGCCGCCCAACTTGCTCCATTTCATGACATGAACGGTGATGGTATCTATAATCCCTATGAGGGTGATTCTCCGGCAATCAGGGGTGACCAATGCCTGTTTTTCATTTTCAACGACGACCGGGGAAACCACCTTGAAACCGGCGGCAGGAAATTACGGGCAGAGATTCATGGGATGGCCTACGCCTTTGATCTGCCGGGGGATTCAGCATTCAGTAAGACCATCTTTTTGAATTACAAAGTCTTCAACAGGTCGTTTCACACCTATCATGAAGCATACATGGGCACATACACAGATATGGATCTTGGTTACCCGAACGATGACTACCAACAATGTGATGTGGGCAGGGGAAGCATCATCGGGTACAATGGAAAGGCAATTGACGGCAGTGGTCAGTCTACAGCTTACGGGGCCCATCCTCCTGCCCAGTCAGTCACCATCCTTGCAGGCCCCCGGATGAACCCTGCCGGAGTCGACCGTCCCCGCTATGACAACAATGGGCATCAGCTATGCAACGAGAGCGTCAACGGAACCGGTTTTGGCGATGGAATTGCGGATAACGAACGCATGGGGCTAAAGACATTTTCTTATTGGGAGAGTTCTTTGTATAGTCCTCCCATCTACATGAAAGACCCTCAAAAACCCGGACAATATTTTAATTACATGAAAGCGATCTGGATGGATAGCACCCACATGATATACGGGGGAAATGGTCATGCCGGCTACGGAGGATACGGGCCTGTAGCATCATTTCTGTTTCCGGGCGAATCCGACACCCTGAACTGGGGTTGTGGCTGCCAGCCTCCAAACGGGCCTGTCAACTGGACGGAAGTAACAGCACATAACCTTCCTCACGATATCGTAGGAGTTGGTGCGACGGGCCCTTTCACCCTACGTCCCGGCGAGATGCAGGAACTTGACATCGCCTTTGTCTGGGCGCGCGATTACACCAGCAGCGACACCCTCGCTTCGGTTACGAAACTTCGCACCATGATCGACACCGTGCGAAAGGCCTTTATGACAAACAGGTTACCGGGAGGCGGTTCCTTTCTCAGTGTAAATGAACGGGCTGCCTCTGCCGGAACAACCTGCAATCTATACCCCAATCCGGCTAAGACAATTGTCACAATCGGTTTTGGAACGCCCCTGGAGGAAAAGATCCGCCTTGAAATTTTTAATTCCGCAGGAAGGCCGGCCGGGATTTACACCATTCAGAAAGGATCGATTAACACGAAGATTGATCTCTCCGGATATGCTTCCGGGCTCTACCTTTTCAGTTTCAACGGGGAGGGAACACATTTTACGAAACAACTTTCTGTGATCAGGTAGCCCCCGTGAGCGTGCATCAAAAGTCAAAAGTCACACCGAGGCGTTTATTAGATCATTGCTCGTAGGTAGAACGGGTCACCGAATCAGAAATGGCAGTACCATGGTGCCCGATTTTGCCTGTATCCGCAAAAAGCAGATACCCTTTGCAAATCCCGAAACGTCAATCTGCCGGGTGATTTCATGACCGGAGGGTTCAATGGTCTGCGTAAAAAGGGTTTGGTCAAGGAGATTGAAAACAGTGATGGACATGGCATGATCCTTAATCCCTGCGATGTCCACTGAAAGCCACTTATGGGCGGGGTTCGGATGCAACCTCACCGTGAATGGGTTCTGTGCAGGATCATCCATTCCCGCACAGGTATCAACGGCCACATGACGTACTGCCGATACCGGGAGACAAGGCGCTACCGGGTAAGCAGTAAGTTCCAGCCTGATATTATCCGTTGACCGGTCATGAAGCCCAAAAAGATACGTGGTGTTCAACGCTTCAGGTTCGCTGAAATAGCCGTCGCCGGAGGTAGACCACTTCATGGCCTGGCAGTTTGATACCGAACCGGAGAGCTGAATTTCAGCAATATAACGGCAGATAACCGTATCGTTGCCTGCAAAGGCGGAAGGGGCCGGAATTAATGGTACCACAATGGAATCAGTTTTAACCTGGGAACCGGAAACGACCCGAACGATATATGCTGCTGAATGTTCGGGAGAAATCAAGGGATTTTTCTGATCAGAGGTGAAACCTGCGGGATAAGAGGTCCACGAATAGGCATAGGTTCCTGTTCCGCCGGATACTTCAACATCCAGCCGGGCTGATCCTCCGTAACAAACTGCAGGAGGCGATGCAGTTGCATGCACGTCCAGCATGCCGGCAAAGGAGAAGGAGGCAATCCGTGTGCTCCAGGTATCAACCGAGGTGGCTGCATAATACTCCTGGGTATACCAGAATGTTGCAGGGGCGACGGGATCGACAACCATCGAACTATAATCCCCCCATCGGTTCTGCCCGCTCCAGGACCCGGTTTGACAACCACCTCCATCGATGATCGTCGTTTCATGCAGGGTCATCTGCCCGGGCGGGTCATGGTTCATCCGGCCGGTAAACCGGATGGAGGGAAAGAGGGAGAGTGCGGATACGGAATAGCCCAGGGCAATGTTCCCCGAGGAATCCATGGCGATGCTCCCCATCCACCTGTTCAGGGTATCGGGAGCATAGGTGGATTGCTGGCTGACAAACCAATTCGCGTTTGTCTTCCGCAGTTCATACCAGCGGATTCCTGCATGGTTATCGACGCCCACGGTATGATTCACCACCATCGACTGGTGGTCTGTGAATTTCCTGTACTGAAGACGGCACATCAGTCTGTCATCCAGGGAGCTTAAGAGTTTATCCGATCCTTTTTGAGGTATCCCTCCCTGGATGTCGCTGGCATAAGGGCTTACCGGTAATTTCAGGATATTCCCGAAGGTGGATGCAGACGGATTTGCCCAGTCTGTATGAAATTCCCTGATAACAAAAAAACCATTCTCAGTATTTCCAAAATAGTTTGGCGTACCGTCCGGAGGAAAAGGACCATCGCAGTCGGAAGGGAGGAAAGTGTATGGGCTGTCGGCCGTTGAAAGCGAAAATTGTATGCTGCCCGGTTCGGGATCGCCATTGATCATGGCATTCCTTTCGAGAACAACTGCAGTCACACCGACACGCTGTAAAGTTTGCGCCTTCAGCCGCGTAAATGACAAATAATAACCATCAGGCCAGATTCCAAACTTGGGATAATCGGGTATGTCGCCAAATGCGAACTCCCACCGGTACCAGGATCCCGTGGGATCAGGCGTTTGCGACACTGCAACCATCTCATAAAATGGTCCAAGGGGAAAAGTCGGAAACGAAAACTGGCTGATCAGCCATCGGTCGGCCAGTTCATCATACAGAACAATCCCGTCGCCCCAGTTTGAGTTGTTGGGCATCCCCTCCCATATCGAACTTGTATTGAACGGACCGATGAGCTTAACCCCGGTTTTATCATAAATGGCGAAGGAAAGGTTCACGAGTTGCACATAATGTGAGGGACCCACATCGCCATAGGTATCAGGTGGAGAGGCATGGTTGACATTGCCAAGACCGCCGAAATTACGGATGATCGTATCCGGGAAAAGAGGGCCGTTTTTCACCTGGATCACGGTATCCATGATCCCCGCCCGGGTATTATCCTTTAAGCCCTGGGTTTGAATTGCATTTGGAACAGCCCCATCTTTCCAGCTGCAGTCGGTCCTCCCCGAAGGCTGCACCTGCCGGTTCCGCAAGGGGGGTGAAATATCAAAATAGAGCGCTTTCCCCGTCAAAGGAGGGGTTCTCTCCTGGGCACCGGCAAGTGCAGCCGGGAAAAGTGCCAGCAACAGTAAGAATTTAACCTTCAGGATTTATCCGGATTTCGTATGTGACTTCCATGGCTTTTTTAAACACGAAAGCGACACCGCAGTATCGTTCCTGTGACAGTTCCACGGCTTTTTTCAGCTGTTCCATCTGCAGGTCATTCCCTGTGAAGGTGTAAATGACATGCATTTTATCATAGTGTTTCGGGTGTTCTTCGGTCATACCCGCCTCGACGCGGATATCGAGCCCCGTGAATTCAACCCGCATCTTCTTAAGGATGGATACCACATCCATGCCCGAACACCCGGCAAGGGATGCAAGCATCAATTCCTTTGGACGTGAACCTTTATCCTCTCCTCCCACGGCCGGAACAGCATCCATCAGAACATGATGCCCGCTCACATTGGCATCGAACAACATATTTCCTTTCCAGGAGGTATCGACTGTATGTTTCATTGTCAGTTGCTTTAAAAGATTGTCTGACAAAAATACGCTGAATTAACACATAAAAGAGCAGCCCGTCATTCTTTCTTAAATCTGCGGGAACACGTCAAAGGGTCTTGCGACCGGGTAAGCCGGTCAACGCTATTCAATAACGAGTTTGCGGATCAGCGATTCGTTACCTGTCTGGATTTTAACCAGGTAAAGTCCCCTGGGATATCCTGACAAATCGAATTGTTCAGGCTGAAGCGTTGGAATGTTTACAACCTGTTGAGAAAATATCCTTCCGGTAATGTCGGAAACAGAAACAGTTGCATCCCGGTTATCCAATCCGCTTAAGCTGAGTCTGAATATCCCTGAGGATGGGTTTGGAGAAATTGTCATACTGATGGTTCGCTGAGCATCCGCTATCCCGATTGGCCCGTCAAAATGGATGATGCGGCTATCGTTTGCTGCGACGGAACAGGGCGATTGAGGCGAAGCGGTGAGGGTGAGCGTGACATTTCCGCCGGTTTTATCGGCTGCACTTGGCAAATAATTTCCTGCAAGTGAACCGGCTGCACTAAAGGTGCCTGTGCCGGAGGTGGTCCAGATGACCGAAGAATAGTTTGTCGCCACACCGTTTAATGGAACCTGGGTGGTGATGAATGCGCAGGTGGTGTCGTTGCCGGCTGCAGCCGTGGAAGGCTGGTTAACCGTTACATTTGTGTTTGCATCCGTCGACTGGGCACCGTCCACCACGTGAACCAAATACTGGGTCGAGACTGCAGGTGAAACCACCGGATTTTGGAGAGTGGAGGTGAAGCCGGCAGGAATGGAGGTCCAGGAATAGGTATAGGCGCCATTTCCGCCTGCCGGGAAAACGTTGAGCTGCGAACTCTGGCCGGCACAAACAACAGAAGGCAATGCCGAGGCTGTCGCAGTAAGCGGAATCGCGGTGACGGTTACTGTAACATTCCCCTGCGCCGTTCCTGTTCCATCCCCGACAGTAACAAAATACTGGGTTGTTGCCGTGGGTGATACCACCGGGTTTTGCTGGGAGGAGGTGAAGCCGGCGGGAAGGGATGTCCAGGTAAAAGTATAGGTACCCGAACCACCAGATGCAGCCGCATTGAGTTGTGAAGTCTGTCCGGTGGTAATGGACTGAGGGTTTGCGGTAACGACCACGCCAAGCGGAACCGGGATGTTGACAACAACCGTTACGTTCCCCTGGGCTGTTCCTGAACCATCGCCAACAGTGACAAAATATTGAGTTGTTGCCGTGGGTGATACCACCGGGTTTTGCAGAATAGATGTAAAACCTGCCGGCATGGATGTCCAGGCATAGGTATAGGTGCCCGATCCGCCCGATGGCGAGGCATTCAGTTGCGAGGTTGCCCCGAGAATGATCGTGGAAGGGTTTGCCGTGACGACTACTGCTAGCGGAAGCACTGAATTTTCATTGACAACCAGTGTGGAAAGTTTGGTGTTTGATTTACCGACGCAGAATGCACCATAAAAGGTAACCATGCCGGTTCCGGCAGTGGGAGCAGTCCAGGTAAACGACCATGTTACCGTGCTTGATGTGCTCCCGGCAGAACTCTGGGTCACATATTTTGTTCCACCGGTAAGGTGGCTACCTGTGCCCGCTGCAAGAACACCCAGCTGGGTTCCTGAACCATTCTGGGGTGAAACTTCAAACCCCTTCTTTCCGCTGCCGCTAACGGTGACGGTGATCGTATATACTGTGCCTGCCGTATATCCCTGTGACGGGATGTTGGAGGTAATCCATCCTGTAACTGCTGCGGAAGAACCTCCATGACAGTTTACACAATTCATACCATCACCCGGTGAGCCGGTATATCCTGCAGGGGCTCCTGACGGGTAGGCATAGGCACCGGCACTTACTGCCAGTCCGATTAACACTGTACAAATCATCCTGGTAAGAAAACGTACGGATTGTTTTTTCATAATCATCATTTTATTTAGTTCGGGTGAATTTCCTGTTATTTATTTAACAAAAATATACAAAGGATTGAAACAACTTATTGTTATTTAATTAACAGTCACTGTGATATATATTTCATATGTTACACATATCATATCTGTTGCGGG
>Ga0073936_10003153_pt1 | contig 23926 bp, 18 predicted proteins | sample AliMusrvi5mmetaG_FD_87041 | JGI IMG/M metagenome (GOLD analysis project Ga0073936, IMG submission 87041) | Freshwater lake bacterial and archeal communities from Alinen Mustajarvi, Finland, to study Microbial Dark Matter (Phase II) - Alinen... | ecosystem: Environmental > Aquatic > Freshwater >... | reverse complement strand
TCAACATTCCCTCCGGGCAGAGCGGCGGGACGGTGGGATTCTCAGGCAATGTTCCCACCGAGACGAATTTTCTCTATCAATCTATCGGCACCAGGAGCGCCGATGAGACCATGCTTTGCTTCTCGATTTCGGTGGGTGCCTTCACCGATGGGGCCGTCGGCACCAAGACCGGCACGTTGCATGTAGGGCTCTACGAACAAACCGGTTCGTTCACGGGCGCGGACGGGACCGATATCGCTGGAGCGAGCGGAATAGTCCAGGTAGGCTCGACGGTTGCCTTGCCGATCAGCAGGGTGGGTGGCCCCGGTGCGGTGGCCTCCGATGAGACCGGTTCGTTTGATATCAGTGGTGTCAGCACGAGCCATACCCTCTATCTGCGGTACCAGTGGATCCCGACAGGCGGCAGCTATATGAGCGTGGACAACGCGTCGATCTCCACTGTCGATACCAGACCGTTCACCCTCGCCACCCAGCGGGTCGTCAGAGCGGCGGAATTCGCTGACGGCCAGACCTGCATCACGGTCGGACTCGCCGGGGTTCCAAATCGGATCTATCAGATCCAGTATTCCACGGACATGAGCCCTGGCAGTTGGAGTATCCTGGCCCCCTATTCCACCGGTGCCACCGGCCGATTCGAGGCCACCTTCACCAAACCGGGTGATGTGGCCGCGGATTGGAATGGGCGCCTGTTTTTCCGGGCCTTGGACGCGATGAGTGCGGGCTCGATCCTGAAGTCCGACGCTCTACGCACTTATGTTGCGTCCTTCAACAGCCAGCGTCCGGACGATACCAGCGAAGGCTTGGCGGGTGACGGCTCGGTCACCGCGATCCGCAACAATCAGGCCGCCGCATGGATGGAAAAAAACGTTCCTCTCTTTGAGTGTTCCGACAAGGATATCGAGGAGATTTACCACTTTCGCTGGTGGACCTACCGGAAACATATCCGCAACACTCCTGACGGTTTCGTTGTCACCGAGTTCCTGCCGCAGGTGAGTTGGAGTAAAAAACACAACACGATCAACTGTCCCGTGGGCCATCACCTCTACGAGGGACGCTGGCTCCGTGATCCGAAGATCATCGACGACTACACGCGGTTCTACTTTGGCAAAGGCGGCGATCCGGGTGGCACGACCAAGAGTTACTCAAATTGGATCACAGACGGCATTTATGCCCGCTATCTGGTCAATGCCGACGAGCCGTTCATCACCGGGTTATTGGACGCATTAGTCAAGGATCACGAAGCTTGGAAACAAGACGGCGCGGCAGGCGACGCATTCCAGAAAAGCCGACTCGTGGACAATGGCCTCTACTGGCAATGTGATTCGTGGGAAGGACAGGAGTATTCCATCGGTGGCACGGGCATCCGGCCGCCGATCAATTCGTATCAGTTTGGCGGTGCCATGGCCATTGCCCGGATTGCCGAATTGGCGGGTCGCAAGGAATTGGCGGGGCAGTATCGGGCCGAGGCCGGGCAGTTGCAAAGGCGGGTTCAGGAAGAACTCTGGGATCCCCAGGCGAACTTCTTCAAAGTGAAGCGGCATGAGCTGGCGCAGTCGAATTATCCCAACTTCGCCGCAGTGGCTTGCGAACCGGGCCAACGGGTCAATGTGCGCGAAATCTTCGGCTTGGTGCCATGGTATTTCAATCTGCCTGAGGGCGGCTGCGGCTATGAAGATGCCTGGCGGCAGTTGATAGACCCGCAGGGATTCCAAGCTCCATACGGCCCGACGGTGGCCGAGCGGCGCCATCCGAATTTCATGATCAACGAGGCGGGTTGCCAATGGCGCGGGGCGAGTTGGCCATTTTCAACAGCCCAGACGCTGACCGCATTGGCAAACGTGCTCAATCATTACACTCAAGCCGTGCTCGGCAAAAAAGAGTATTTCGACACCCTGAAGACCTACACGCGAAGTCATCGCCTCACGCTGGGCGACGGCAGGGTCGTGCCGTGGATTGATGAGTCGCTCAACCCCGACACGGGGCGCTGGATCATGAATGATGGGCAGTACCCGAACACGCGGGGCCGTAATTATAACCATTCCACCTATTGCGATCTGGTGATCACCGGGTTGGTTGGACTGCGTCCGCGGGCGGATGACCTTGTCGAGGTGAACCCGCTCGTGCCGGAAGGCACTTTGGATTTCTTCTGTCTGGACAACGTCAGCTATCACGGTCGAAACCTCACGATTTTGTGGGACAAGACGGGCGTTCGCTACGGTCGCGGCGTGGGCCTGCGTGTCCTCGCCGACGGCCGGGAGATCGCTCACAGTGAAACCTTGGCGCGGGTGACCGGCAAGTTGAATGGCCCCCCGCCGTGATCCGAGAAACACAACAACCGAAACCGAAACGAACAACCGAAACCGAAACGAACAACCAAAACCGAAACGAACAACCAAAACGAAAATGAGCACGCAATACTGTTTGAAAATATCTAATGCCATGAAATTGATCACCTGGATGGGAGCAAGCTGGATCGCCATGGCTCTCTCCGCCCAAGCCACACTCACGCATACCAACGGCAATTTTGACGCTGGCGCGGCAGCGGGCGATAACAGCAACGTTCCTGACTGGTTCGATGGAAACAATCACCCTGGCGGGAACTGGGAAGACACGTGGCTGAATACCATACACCAGCCCTCCGGGCAGAGCGGCGGAACGGTGGGATTCTCAGGCAACGTTCCCACCGCGACGAACTTTCTCTATCAACCTATCGGCACCAGGAACCCGGGTGACGGCACGCTTTACTTCTCGATTTCGGTGGGTGCCTTCACCGATGGGTGGGGGCTCAGGTCCGGCACGCTGCATGTCGGGCTCTACGAACAAACCGGTTCGTTCACGGGCTCGGACGGGACCGATATCGATGGATCGGACGGCGTGACCCAGGTAGGCTCGACAGTGGCGTTGTCTATCAGCAGGGTTGGTGGCTGGGTGGCCTCTGATGAAACCGGTTCGTTCGATATCAGTGGTGTTAGCACCAGCAACACCCTCTATCTTCGATACCAGTGGATCCCGACAGACGGCAGCTACATCAGCGTGGACAACGCGTCGGTCTCCACAGTCGCCCCGCCCTCACTCAAACTTACCAACGGCAATTTCGACGCTGGCGCGGCAGCGGGCGATAACAGCAACGTTCCTGAATGGTTCGACGGAAACAATCACCCTAACGGGCCCTGGGAAGACACGTGGCTTAACACCATCAACATTCCCTCCGGGCAGAGCGGCGGGACGGTGGGATTCTCAGGCAATATTCCCACCGCGACGAATTTTCTCTATCAATCTATCGGCACCCGGAACCCGGGTGACAGCACGCTTCACTTCTCGATTTCGGTGGGTGCCTTCACCGATGGGGAGGGCATCAGGTCCGGCACGTTGCATGTAGGGCTCTATGAACAAACCGGTTCGTTCACGGGCGCGGACGGGATCGATATCGATGGAGCGGACGGTATGACCCAGGTAGGCTCGACGGTGGCCTTGCCGATCAGCAGGGTGGGTGGTCCCGGTGCGGTGGCTTCCGATGAGACCGGTTCGTTTGATATCAGTGGTGTCAGCACCAGCAACACCCTCTATCTGCGATTCCAGTGGATCCCGACAGACGGCAGTTATATGAGCGTGGACAACGCGTCGATCACCGTGTCACAGGGCGTCACCTACGCATCCTGGGCCAGCAACAATGGTGTGGCCGGCAATCCGGACGAGGATTCCGACAATGATGGCGTGTCCAACGGCGTGGAGTATTTCATGGGCATTGCCTCCAGCGATCCCGTTTTCACCGTCAGTCCGGGCCTGGACTCGGCTAACAATATCAGTTGGCCGATGAGCGCGACCTTTGCCGGAACCTATGAGGTGGAAACCTCGCCAGACCTCAGGACGTGGACTCCTGTCAACCCGAAGCCCACTCCTGTTGGGGGTTATCTAACCTACACCGTGCAGTCCGGTGCGGAAGGTGGCAAGAGCTTCGTCCGTCTGGCAGTTACGCCCGATTGAACGGCGAATGCGTGCCGGTGTTTCCGTGAATCGGTGTTTCAGGGTGATGATTCATTCCGGGCTACCGCTGGCCTGCGACTTGGGGACCGAATTTCGACTGGCTCCCGGACCCATGCCATGGCGGCAATCTGGTCACCACCACCCATCTGATGTTATTGCAATCCAGCGGCGACGCCATCCGCCTGCTGCCCGCCTGGCCGCAAAGCTGGGATGTGGACTTCAAGCTCCACGCTCCGCACAACACCACCGTCCGCTGCGAACTCAAGGATGGCAAAATCACGCGGCTGACGGTGGAACCCGCCGCGCGTGAAAAAGATGTGGTGTTGCCGGAGTGGGCAAAATAATCATCCATGCCTTCCTATCCCAAACCATGACTCCCATAGCAATGTCCACTCTATCATTTATGAAAACCATGCGCATTCTTCAACTGCTCCCTGCCGATCCCCTTCAGCAAGTCCTGCCGGATCACCATCCACGCCAAGGCCGACACCAGCGTCGTCACCATGGTTAACTTGCATCAGTACCAGCCCGGGATGCCGCTGACCCCGTTCCGCTTCCATGCGGCGCACGCTCTCGAAAAACCGGCCAGTCGGCAGAATGGTTTCACCATGCTGGAGACCACTGGCCGGGGCTTTGTCGCCGGCCTCTTCATGGGAGCGATCCAACAAGACCACAGCGACATGGTGTTTCATACTGGCGGCATGCGGATTCTGATCGATGGCGAGACCGATCCGCATGCCATCCGCGGCCACAACATGGAGGATGACTACGGCTTCACCTGGGGGTTCAACGACCGCCAGACTCCATGGATTGGCTGTCCCTGGCACCAGAACCGCGGCCGCCAGGATCAGGACGGTGTCTTCTACCGCTTTTTCGGCCCCGATCCCATCGCCTTCCATTCATCGATTTCGTTCTCGACCGGCTGCCGGGCCGACGACACCGAGAGCGTGCTCTATTACTACCGCATCCCGATCCAGCTCAAGCCCGGCAAAAACGAACTCCGCATCAAAAATAGCAACTTCATGGGCAATAACCGCGCCATCTGGGCGATCAATTGTGTCGTGGAGAAAGAGGAGGCGCGATAGCCTCGCCGTATTGACGGATCCATCCTTGTTTCACCACCCAAGCCACGAATCCATCATTGCGACGCCATCCATTCAATAATCCACCACACATAAACTTGATCTATCGAACATCCCACCTGTTATTACCACGGCTGGCGCGCATCGCCATGCTGGTCCTTGCCTCCGCGGCGCTTGCCCGTGCTGATGACGGCGACCTGCTGCTCAATGATTTCGAAGGTGCCGACTTCGGCGACTGGAAAACCGAAGGCGCGGCCTTCGGGCCGGGCCCGGCCCACGGCACGCTGCCAGGGCAGATGGAAGTCACCGGGTTCCTAGGCAAAGGACTGGCTAACAGCTTCCACGGCGGCGACGGGCCGACCGGCAAGCTCACATCGCCCGAGTTCGCCATCGAGCGGGACTACCTCACGTTCCTCATCGGTGGCGGCGGCTACCAGGGCAAGATCTGCATGAACCTGTTAGTTGGCGAAGATGTCGTGCTCACCGCGACCGGACCCAAAACCGAACCGGGAGGTAGCGAATTCCTCAACTGGGAAAATTGGGATGTGAAAAAATATAGAAGCAAGAAGGCCGTGATTCAAATCGTCGATGACGCGTCGGGTGACTGGGGCCACATCAACGTCGATCAAATTTCGCAGAGCAACACGCCCGCGAAAAAGAAACCCGCCCCACCCATCAGGACCCAGCCGGCGCCCGCGCCTGAAAACGCCCGCGAAGTGGCCATCACCGGCAAATACCTCATCTTCCCCATTTCTAACAAGTGGCAGCGCGGCCGGATGACGATTCGTATCGGCGACCAATGGGTCCACAATCTGGATTGCGACTTCCCGACTGAGAAGGAAGCCATCGATTGGTGGGGCTGGCTCGACATGGCGGAATACCAAGGCAAAACCGCGCTCATATCCACCAAGGCAACCCCGGAAATTGCCGCCATGATCGAATCCAGCAATCAACTGCGCCACCTCCAACCGCTCTACGACGAGGCGCTGCGGCCCCAATTCCATATCAGCCAGATGCGCGGCTGGAACAATGACCCGAACGGGATGTGCTACTTCGAGTGTGCCGAAATGTTTGAGATGAAGGACGACAAGGTGACGTTGCGCGTGCTGGTGGACCGCCCAATGTTCGAGGCGGTCGGTGGCGGCGGTGCCTGCTACAAGAACAGTGCCCGCCGCGATATGGGCAAGCCACTCGGCAAGATCTCATTGACCGCCCAAGGCGGCACCCTCACCGTCGAGTCCCTCGAGGCGCATAAAATGACATCCACATGGAAAAACAAATGACCACCCGCACTAACCCACCATGAATCCACGGATCTTCTTTTTCGCTATCGTCTCGGCATTGGCCGGATTTCTCTTCGGCTTCGACACCGTGGTCATCTCTGGAGCCGAACAAACCATCCAAAAATTGTGGGGACTGAGCCCCGGCATCCACGGCATCTTCTTCTGCGGCATGATGATCCTGCAACTGCTCTGGGTGAAAACCATGGTGCCCGAAACCAAAGGCGTGCCGCTCCAAGATATGCAAAAACAACTCGAAATTCACTAGATACCCATGCAATCCTATCCGTTCCTATCAGTTTATCGCGCTGCCGTTCCGGCGGTGATCCTTTGGATGGCGGCGAGCGCTGGCGCTCAGGTCGCACTTCCAAAGTTGTTCGATGAGTTATCCGACTATGCGGCGGTCGCCCGCTGGCCGCAGCCTGAGTTCACCTGCAAACAGGCGAGCAGTTATGACCGCGGGAAGGTCGCGCCGGACAAGCCTGGTTGGTTCGCCAACAGTGATCAGAACCAGTTCATCCGCAATGAAACCCACCAAGGCCGCGCCGAGAAAGTGATGCTGGATGCCGACGGCCCCGGCTGCATCGTGCGCTTCTGGCTAACGACCGATCAGAACAAGAAAGGCACGTTGCGCATTTATCTGGATGGTGCGCCGGAGCCTGCGCTCACATTTCCCGCATACGACCTGCTCAGCGGCGACCTTGGGATCGGTCTGCCGTTGGCGCAACCTCATCCCGGTTACCAACCCGATGGCAATGGCGGAAACAATCTCTATCTACCCATTCCTTATGCGAAGCATTGCAAGGTCACTTGGGAGGAAGCCAGCAATGGCGCGCGCTATTATCAGATCAACTACCGGACCTACGCCGCCGGCACGGCGGTGCAAACGTACACGCGTGCCGCTCTGGAGGCCGCCCGGCCCGCCGTCGAACGGGTGAACAAGGCACTGTCCGCCCCGCCGGACCATCCCCAAGGGACGTCCGTCGGCACGGAAGCCGACCTCGCCCCAGGCGCCGAGCAACAGTTAAACATGCCCCCCGGTCCGGCCGCCGTTCGCCGCATGGAACTGCGTGTGCCGCCCGACCGCCTGGTCTCGCCGGAGCGTGCCTTGCGTTCGCTGATCATCCAAATGGAGTGCGATGGCGAACGCACCGTTTGGTGCCCGACCAGCGATTTCTTCGGCAGCGGGGTCGGCCTGAACCGGGTCGAAAATTGGTATCGAACGGTGGATCCGGATGGCACGATGGTGTGCCGCTGGGTTATGCCCTATCAGAAAAATGCCAGCGTCACCTTGCTCAACCTCGCCGGCTCGCCGATTCACGTTGGCCTAACGGCTATTGTCGGCCCGTGGATGTGGGACGAACAATCGATGCACTTCCACGCGGTATGGCATCATGAGGCGGGCCTCATGACCCCGCCCGCCCGCGACTGGAATTTCGTCACCCTGACCGGCCGCGGCGTGTACGTGGGTGACACTCTCGCGCTGTTCAATCCGGTGGCGACGTGGTATGGCGAGGGGGACGAAAAGATATGGGTGGATGGCGAGGCGTTTCCGTCGCATGTCGGCACGGGAACCGAGGATTACTATGGATATTCATACGCGCCGATGGGGGTCCACCACACGCCCTTCTGTGGCGAACCGCGGATCGATCAGGGAATGACCCAGGGACATAACACCTCAACTCGCACCCGCAATCTGGACGGCATCCCTTTCCGCAAGTCGTTGCAGTTCGACATGGAATTGATTTCCTGGAAAGCGACCACGCTCACCTACGCGGCGACGACCTATTGGTATGCCTTTCCCGGAACATCCTCGAACGTCGCGCCCCAACAGCGCGAGGCGGCGGCTCCCGTGCCCACCCTGGCGGAAGCCATCGCGGCCAATGCGCCGCCCCACAAACCTGGTGCCATCGAATGCGAGACAATGAAGGTGGTGGCGAAACCCGCCGACAAGTTCGTCGGTGAGCAGGATATGGCCGCTTTCGGTGGTGAGCGGTGGAGCAACGGCCGTCAGTTGCTAGGTAAGATGACTGCCGTCGGGGATGCTGTGGATATCGAATTCCGCGCACCCGATACCGCGCCGCGAAAGCTGCTGTTATACCTAACCCAGGCACCCGACTTCGGGGTGCTGCGGTTTGAAGTCAACGGCCAGTCGGTGACCGCGACGTTCGACGGTTATGCGGCGGGCGTGCAACCTGCACCGGCATGTGTGCTGGGCACATTCGCGCCGCGCGACGGCAAGTTCACCCTACGCGCTGCGGTTGCGGGTGCCAATCCTGCGGCGCTTGGCGCGAAATATTACTTCGGCCTCGATTGCGTGGTGTTGGAAAAACCTTGAGTCTGGCCCTCGCCTGGAGTCCTTGAAAAGCAAAAGTTGTTAGTAACTACTCAGGTACCATTCAATGAAAACCGTAATACTGTTTGCATGTTTGCTCGCGTGGGCGCCATGGGTGCGGATTTCCGCGGCGGAGAAACTTGTCGTGGTGGCAAACGGCAAGGCGATGGCCGCGCGTTACGCCGGGGCTCCATGGCAAGAGGGGGTGGAAGGCGTTACGGCGGAGGGCACCGCTCGCTTTCTCTTCGCCGCCAAGACTCTTGAGGCGGGGGATTTCCACGTCACCGCCCGCGTTCTGCTCCCGCGCCTAGGCGCCACCGCGGCGGCCTTCGTCATCAATGACAGTTATGTGGGATTCGACGGGCGCGGCAACAGGTTCTTTGCCGAAGGTTCCCTGTTCGGCGGCTCGGTCCGTCTGCTAGATCCGGCGGATGCATGGGTCAAACCGGAGGTGGCCTTCACCTTCGAGGCGGTTCGTCAGCAGGATGTCACTCGGTTTTTGGTCAACGATCATGAGATCTGCCGCATCGAAAAGTGGCATGGACCGGTCGCTCGAATCGGCTTCCGGCCATGGCGCAACCGCCTGACCATCGAACGCTTTGAAGTGCAGGGGAACCTGCTCGACCTACCGCCGTTGGCCGAACTCACCGGTGAGCCGTTGTTTGTCAGCGGGCGGGATGGATATAGCACCTATCGGATTCCCGCGCTCGCCGTCACCCCCAAGGGCACGGTGCTGGCATTTTGCGAAGGAAGGAAGAGCGGCGGGGGCGACTCGGGCAACATCGATTTGTTAGTCAAGCGTTCCGCCGACCATGGCAGGACATGGAGTGCGCAACAGGTCATTTGGGACGACGGGGATAACACCTGCGGCAATCCCTGCGCGGTGGTGGACCGCGAGACTGGCACGATCTGGCTGTTGACCACCTGGAACCGCGGCGACGACCATGAGGATAAGATCATTGCGCGGACCAGTGTGGATACCCGCCGGGTGTTCGTGACCCAATCCACCGACGACGGGCTGACATGGGGCGTGCCGCGGGAAATCACCGCGGATGTGAAACTGCCCAATTGGACGTGGTATGCCACCGGGCCCGGCAGCGGCATCCAAATCCAGCACGGCCCGCACAAGGGCCGCCTCATCATTCCCTGCGATCACATCGAGGCGGATACCAAGCATTACGACTCGCACATCATCTATTCGGAGGATCATGGAAAAAGCTGGAAACTCGGCGGCTCAACCCCCGGGCATGGGGTTAACGAGTGCGAGGCGGTGGAGTTGAGCGGCGGTAAGTTGATGCTCAACATGCGCAACTACGACGGCTCGAAGAAATTCCGCCAGGTGGCCGTGAGCAACGACGGCGGGCTGACGTGGCAAGGCCAGCGCTTCGATACGGCGCTGATCGAGCCGATCTGCCAAGCTGCAATCAAGCGTTACCGCTGGCCGGCGGAAGGGAAACACGGCGTCATCCTGTTCAGCAACCCGGCCAGCTCGAGCGGGCGGGCCAACATGACGCTTCACGCCAGTTTCGACGACGGCCAAACCTGGCCGACATCCCACGTGCTGCACGCCGGTCCCAGCGCCTATTCGGACCTGGCGGTGCTCGCAAACGGCCAGATCGCCTGCCTGTATGAAGGCGGACTGGCGAGCTGCTATGAGTCGATCATGTATGCGATGGTTCCGTTAGATTCGCTGCGGGACGTGGCGACCGCCAAGCCGCAAGCGGCGGCGGCGGACATGCTCCCGGTGATTGGCAGTGCGCAAGAGCTGGCGGTGAACCCCCAAACCGCTGCCGTCGAGATGACGGTTGACCTTGCCGGGGTGCGGCACCAGATGGCCGGGGGCGTGGGGGCGTCCTGGCACTCGATCTCGCGCGAGATGACGTTCGACGAGAAATTGTTGTCGATGGATCGCACGAACAAAACCGCCCGTGGCAGCGGCTGGGGCGGCAATCCGCCCGTCACGGACGAGGGCAAGTGGCAGCGCATCGAGGAACTCGCGACGTGGCTGGGCATGGACTGGCTGCGGGTGGAATTGCAACAATGCAGCTATGAACCCGGAAAGGATTCTTTCGATTGGGCCAATGAGGAGATGCAGGCGTTGTATCGCATCCTGGACTGGTGCGAGCGAAACAAGGCGGACGTGTTTCTAACACAGATGTACAGCAATGTCGGGTGGAATGCCTACGACGGGGTTTCGCCGGTCCAGAGCGCGCCGAAGAACATGGATGATTTTGCGGTCGGGCTGGCGACGCTCCTCGATCATCTGGTGAACAAACGGAAATACACCTGCATCAAATGGATTTGCATCACCAACGAGCCCGCAGGCGATTGGTCGTGGTGGCTCGGCCCAGGCCGAAAAATGCTCTCGATCACCCCCGGGTTGCAGGCGGTTCGCGCCGCATTGGACCAGCGTGGGATCGGCATCCCCTTGTCCGCGCCGGACTGGAATCACATTGGCGATCCTCCTGCTAACGGATTCGATTTCGCCCCGCATGTGGGAGCCTACGATTCCCACGACTATGGGCATGCCAACCCGATCGGCATGGGGCGCTGGGTCAAGCTGGCCCACGCGGAAAACAAGCCGTTCTTCCTGAGCGAGATGGGCAACATGTGGCTCGGTTGGGGCGACAGCAACCCCGGCCCCAGAAGCTACGCTCATGGATTGTCTCTCGCCAACACCGTCCTGTCAGGCATGAACACGGGCGTTGACGGCTTCAACCGCTGGAGCTTCACCAATCGCGGTGACCTTGATGGCCAATGGCAGTTGGTTAGGACCTGGGACAGCGCGAACAAGAAGTATCTGGACCAGGACGGGATCATGCCCGAGCCGATCCCATACTATGCCTACGCCATGCTCACCCGCTTCAGCGCAAAACATTCCGCCATCCTCAACAGCTCGGCATCCGGTGGGAATTGGCCAGAATTCGAGGCCACCTACAAGCGGCCGCCTAACACCGGGGAAAAGTGGCCAGCCTTCGAGGCCAGCTATCGCGGGGTAAACCTCGTCGCCCTGCGCAGCCCCAAGGGCAACCTGACATGCATCGTGTTGAACAAGGAGCCGGTTGAACGCGAACTCAAGCTGCGCCTGAATGGGATCGCCCAAACCGCCACCTTGCATTGCTATCAAGTCACCGAATCCGAAATCACCCAGGCGGCGTTCCAGCTTGATGCCAGGAAGAACTTCCAAGTGTCTGCGGCAACGCCTGTCCTGACAGACATCTTGCCGCCATCCAGTATCACCGTGTATTCCACTTTCAGCCTCAAGCATTCCGACCCCGGGGTCACAAGCGATTGATCCACCACAGCCCACCTACATTCATGTCACACTCGAAAATGAGGGCTTCCGCTGCGCTTGTGCTCTTCGCCTTGTCCGCCGGCATGACTGCGGTGGGCGAACCTCAACCGGAGCCGAACCCGGACTTCCCTCCCACCGAGATCCGCTTTGGCTGGTTGCGTCAAGAACATCAGCACCCGGATCAACCGTCGCCGCGCCCGCAGCCGAAGCACGACAAGCTGATCCCTAACGGCCGAATCATGTATCTCCGCTGGGACTATACGAACACGCCGCATTGCTTCAACCGGGTCGTCCTCTCGATGAATCCCGACGGCACAGACCAAGCGGCCATGTATGGCTCCAACTCGTATTGGCCGAACGGGACGTTCTATCCGAAGGTGGTTCCAGGCAGTTCGACGAAGTTCGTCGGAATCGTGAGCCCCTTGCGTGCGTCGGTTTTCAATTTGGCCAGTGCCGGAAAGACGGGGGCGGCGGGGCTATCGTCACGCACAGCGGCGCATTCGAGATAGGCCAGCAAATCGGGCTGAATCGGGATGTGAACCACCCGCTTCTTGCGCCGGGTTTTGCTCGGCATGACCGTGATTGTCGTCTTTTTCAAGTCAACCGCCTCACAGGACAGCTTGGCGGCGTGAACGAGGCGCATTCCGGTACAACCGCCTGCGCATTCTTCTGGCTGGTCTCGCCGGTGGCCGGGTCCTTGACGTAAAATTGGCACTGGTAGATTTCCGAACCGAGGCGCTTGTAAATCGATGACATGGCGGGTTGAGGCGGGTTAGGTGCGTGTGAAAGGGTGCCCCAGTTTTTCTGTCTATCCAGTTTATTCTGTTTTGTTTTCCTTGTACCTACAGGTTTTTCTTGTAGGTACAAGGGGCGACATGGTTGCCTCCGGCCTCCGGCCTCCGGCCTCCGGCCTCCGGCCTCCGGCCTCCGGCCTCCGGCCTCCGGCCTCCGGCCTCCGGCCGCAGGCCGTGCGTGCCGCGTCTCGCAGCGCGTGCCAGGTGGCTGCCCATGCGGCGAGACTTGCCTTGCGCTTGTATTCACTTTTGCATGGGCGCTGCGGCCGGAGGCACGCAGTCACGGCCTGCGGCGGGACGCCGCAGCCACGCCGCACCCACCCTCTGACACGCTCTGGCAGATGTGCGGCTCAAAATCACTTGCCAAGGGAATGGATAATCGCCAGCTTGCTGCCCAGCACTTATGGACACTTGGCAAGCAATCGTTTTGGGCGTGGTCGAAGGCATCACCGAATACCTACCGGTCAGCTCGACCGGGCATTTGTTAGTAACGCAACATTTCATGGGTATCGGCGGTGAAGTGGGAAGCGAGTCGAAAGCGGCGGCGGATGCGTTTGCGGTGTGTATTCAGGGTGGGGCCATTCTAGCGGTGCTCGGGCTGTATTGGCCGCGGGTGCTACAGATGATCCGCGGAGTGCTCGGCATGGATGCTCAGGGGCTGAAGCTGGCCATCGCCATCATCGCGGGATTTATGCCTGCTGCGATCATCGGGTTGTTGATCAGCCACTGGCTTAAGGCGCACCTGTTCGGCATGTGGCCGGTGGTCACCGCGTGGGTGATTGGCGGGATCGGGATTTTGGTGACGGCCTGGTGGCGGCGGCGCAACCCGCCTCGCGGTGGCGGAGTGGATCTAGAGCACCTCACTTGGCAACTCGCCTTGATCATCGGCCTGCTCCAATGCGTGGCGATGTGCCCGGGGACCAGCCGCAGCCTGATGACGATTTGCGGCGGCCTGCTCGTCGGGCTATCGGTGAGTGCGGCAGTTGAATATTCATTCCTGTTAGGCGTGCTTACGCTCACAGCGGCCACCTTCAAGGAGGCCGCAGAAAAGGTGACGGACTTCGGCCCTGCCTACAACACGCTGTTTGGGGGCACCAAGTTGATGATTCACGAATATGGAGTGACACCGATGCTCATTGGCATCGTGGCCGCTGCGGTGGCGGCGGCGATCGCCGTCAAATGCCTGGTTTCCTACCTGCAAAGCCACGGGCTGTCGATTTTCGGCTGGTATCGGATCGCTCTGGGCGGGGCGGTTGCCGCCTTGCTGGTGAACGGGTGGGGGTAAGACACAAGACTGGAAGATGCAAGACGCAAGAAGAAAACAGAGCGCAGCGCTTCTTCATCTACTCTTGTCTCCGTGCTTGCGTCTTGTGTCTTGCGTCTTGCGTCTTGCGTCTTGTGTCTTGCGTCTTGTGTCTTGCGTCTTGTGTCTTGCGTCTAACAGTCTTGCGTCTTCTACCGGCTGAGGTTTTCCTGATAGAGCAATTTAAAGCCGCTTTGATGGAGGATGGACACGGCGAACTCGTAATCCTCGACGTGCAGGGCCAGCAGAGATTGGCCTTTGAATGAGGGCAACAGGGCATAGGCGAAATCGACATTGGTTTCGGCGTCCTTGAGGCCCTCGAGGCATTGCAGGAGGCCTGGACCGCTCTCGCGCAAGGCCACGACGATCAGCTCACAGTGAGTGTGCGGAATGCCTTTTTCCATAAATAGGGCCGCGGCCGCATCCGGATCGGTGACCACCAAACGTGCGACGGTGGCGTCACGCGAGTCCTGCATACTCAGGCCGATGACCTCCACGCCGCTCGCCCTCAACAATTTGACCAGAGAGGCGAGAGCGCCAGAGCGATTGGGCAGCATAACGGAAAACTGGCGCACCGGAGCGCCGTGATCGATGACGGTGGGAAAGTCCATGGCTTTGCAGGGTGGAATGGAATCGCGTGCCCTACGAATCAAGCCTTGGGCTTGGGCTTTTTCTTGGTTGCTGGCTGAGGTGCCGGGGCCGCCACCACCTCATCCATCAGCAAGGCCACCAACTTTCTGCCGGCTGGGGTAAGCACTGCCTGGCTACCTTCTCCAGTGACCAAACCGCGAGTGAGATAGCGCTGGGGCACCTGCGCCGGACGAATTTGCGAGACAAGCGGAGCTGCGACCTCCCGCTGGCTGGCGGCGATGCCAAGCGGCAAACCGGTGCCACTGAAGCTGATTTCCCATGAAACCACGCCCTCTGCAGAGCCGCTGAGCAGCCATGGGTAACGGGTTAAAATATCCGGTTCTGCTTGAGTCGCAGGCACCAGCACCTTGAATTGCACCGGCGTGGTCAGCACGAACTGGCTGAACTGCAACTCCGGATTCTTCTTCTGCTCAAGGAAAAATCGCGATACTTCCACCCCTTCCAAATTCATGCCGTTGAAAATCCCCTGATAATTGGTCCCACCCCGGTTGAGCTTATTCCATTCCTCATAGTGCGCGTTCATCAACAACGTGAGCTCCAAATGCAGGTGCGCCCGCGTCCGGTTCAGCCCGACCCCCGTGAAACCCATCCGACCCAAGGCCCCGCCCACCTTCACCACATCGCCAGGTTTGCAACTGATCTCCGCCAGATGCGCGTAAAGGGAGTACACCGACGTCTCCTCCCAGCGATGCTCCACCACCACATATTTGCCGTAATTGCTTCGCCCAGCTAACGGACTGGTATGCACCACGGTGCCATCGGCAATACTGGTGACCTCGTCGAGCGGGTTGCCCAAGCGATCGCGCTCCATCGGCGCAATGTCAATCCCCTCGTGGAAATGCGTGTAAACCACCTGACCGTTGATCTGGATGGGCGACCTAACAAAGCCATAACACCCGGCTTGCCAGCACTTGCTCGTCGCTCCATCAATCGTCCGCTCGACGTACATGTAAAATTTCTCCGGCTCATCGCTGAGCAAGTGATGATTGGGGGTCGGCAGGCGCACTTCGAGCGGCGCAGCCATCGTGGCCCCCATTCCGAGAGCCAATAATATCCATGGGCGAAGCATCATGACGGCATCTTTACTTGGGTTTCTTCTTCTTGGCTTTGTCCTTGGCACCAATGCGCGGCAGCACCTTATCCAGAAGTTTGATATCCCCGTTAGTGATGCCCTTCCAAACGATTAACATGCCGTCGTCCACCTGCTTGTCGATCCACACCCCGTCCACCACCCGCCCGTTGACCTGGGTCAGCAAAAATTTCCCCTGATGGGCGATGCTCAATATATTCAAGCGCCGTTTGGCCGGCTCCTTGAGTTGGAAGACCAAGCCATACTCCTCGCCAGTGCCCGACGGAATCGTGCAAAACGCCGCAATGTCCTTCAGCATAAACTCCGGCGTACGCAAAAAATACCGCGCCTTGTTATCATCCATCTGCGTAAACGTTAACTTCTGAGTCGCCCCTGCCGGGTCCGTCTCCAAATGAAACGTCACCATTCCCACGTTCTCCGCCTTGCCGCCCGCTTGGCCAAGCGGCGCAACAAGGAATGTGACTAGGGCCACCAGCGTCGAAATGCATCGGTTCATGCCCGCAATTAAGCAGATCCAACCAACCCCGAAAGCAAAATCGTTGACTTTTGCACGTTGACCCACACCCCAGTCTGAGGAATCCTCTTGCAGCATGTTCATCGATCACATCCGAATCTCAGCAAAAGCCGGCGACGGCGGCGACGGCGTCGTCTCATGGCGACGGGAAAAGTTCGTGCCGCGCGGCGGCCCGGACGGTGGTGATGGCGGCGGCGGCGGCGACGTCATCCTCATCGTCGATCCCTCAACCGACAACCTCCGCGCCTACCACTACGACCCGAAATTAAACGCTGAAGACGGCAAACCCGGCGGCGGCACCCGCAAAACCGGCCGAGCCGGCAAGAAGGTCATCGGCAAAGTCCCCCCCGGCACGGTGGTGTACCGCAGCCGTGCAGCCACCCTGGCCGAGGCGGTGGACGCCGAGCGCAGCGACGAGGGGATCGATTTGGAACCCATCGCCGACCTCACCGAAGACGGCCAGCAATTTGTCCTTTGTCAAGGCGGCGAGCCGGGCCGGGGCAACTGGAACTACAAGACCCCGACGAATCGAGCCCCGACCGAGCACACACTCGGCACTCCCGGCGAGCAGGGGATTTTCTACCTCGAACTGCGACGCATCGCCGACGTCGGCCTCGTCGGCTTCCCCAACGCCGGTAAATCCACCCTTCTCGGCAAACTCTCCGCCGCCAAACCCAAGGTCGCCTCCTACCCGTTCACCACCCTCCAACCCACCGTCGGCGTCGTCGAGTTCCCCGGCTTCCGCCGCTGCACCGTCGCCGATATTCCCGGCCTCATCGAAGGAGCTCACGCCAACCGCGGCCTCGGCCACGAATTCCTCCGCCACATCACCCGTTGTAGCTTGCTGCTCTTCGTCATCGACATCGCTGGCGTCGATGGCCGAGACCCGGTGTCCGACCTTGAGATCCTCCGCCGAGAAATCAAGGAATACGACGATGAACTCGCCCGATTCCCTTGGAAAGTACTCGCTAACAAAATGGACCTCGAGGCCGCCCCCCCCCATCTCGAGGCGTTCCGCCTGCGCTTCCCCAAAGTGGACATCATCCCCATCTCCGCCGACCTTGATACCGGCCTCGACGAACTCCGCCAAATCCTCGATAACGAAGTCGGCCACCGCCGCTAGGTGCGGCCAGGTGGCTGCGGCGTCCCGCCGCAGGCCGTGCCTGCGTGCCTCCGGCCGCAGCGCCGCTGCAGCGTGACCGAAAAAGCCCTTCCCGCCTCTTCATTTTCTATCCACGATTCCCCCCGATCCCATCCTTCACACGACACTTGCCAAGTGCCGATCCGCGTCCTTCCTCCATGAATCACCACGATACCTCTAACCCTCCAGCATGGGCCAGACGCGTCAATCGCACCTGGCTGGTGCGCGGCGGCCTGGATGCCACCGCCGACGCCTGGCTCTCCCATCTCGAACAAACCGATCCGGCGCGCCTGCTGGCATCCTGTGAAATCGCCCGTTCGCTAAGCCGCGGTCCCGATCACACCCACGATCCCAAACCCTGGTTCTATGCCGGTCTTTTCAGTTTGGCGAGTGCAGCGGAAGCCCGCCAGCATCTCACAACCCACCGCTTCACCGCCGCAGCCATCCCCGCGCTGGCGCAAGACACCGCCCTCAACCAGTGGGCCGCCACCCTCAGCCCAGCCTCTCGCGATCTGCTCGACCGGCTCCGCAAGTCGATCCTCTCCCTAACTCAGGAAAGGTCAGAGCACCCGCCCTCATCTGATAGCCCGAGCAGCTGATAACCGTGGAATCGCGGATTTTGATGTTTGGGGGTTCCTCGGCAATCTGCGTGGTGAGCGTGATGCCAAATCGTGGCGCATAACTCAGGGCGTTCTCCTGTATTCGAAAGCGAAGCGACTCAGAGGCCCAGACGCTTGGCGTTGGCGGCCTTCCAATCGGCGGCAAGTTGTTCGGTGGATTTGCTTGTCGCGTCTTGCCAGACTTTATCAGAATAGCTGCCCTGACGTGCGGCGGTGTTGAGTTTGCGGATCAAGTCCTTGTCGTGGGTCTCAACCACCCAGTTGAGAAAATTGGCGGTCGTCCGATAACTGTCATTGAAATGAACAGACGAAAAATTGCCTTTGGTGATCTCCGCGCCCTTTGACTTCGGTTCGTAGATGAACCAGCGGATATAGTCGGCGATGCCTTCGCAGACCCAACCGGGGGTTTGGGTGGGACGGGTATTGGCAGCGGCGGCGTGACCATAATGCTGGACGACGTGGACGAGTTCATGAATGACGCAGCCCTTGGCCTCGCCTTGCAACTGGCTGCGGAACCACGGCAGGTTCATCGACACTTTGGTTCCACCCGTGTAGGCGGGAATGCCACCCATATCATTGCGAAACTCGAGCTGTACCTTGTCTGCAGCCGTGAACCCGTCACTTGGAAGCATCGCAACAATGCGCGGATACCAGTCGCAAACCACCGGCATCAATTCCTTTTCCACCCACTTGAACAACTCCGGCGCAAGTGTGGTATCCACCGCAAACTTAACCTTGCCGTCGGAGCTTGCATAGTCGGTGATGACCGGCTTGGGGGCCTCCACGGGAGCCGAGGCTTTGGTTTCCACGAACTCGATTTTGCTGAACAAACTGCGTGTCGGCAGGGATTGCCCGGACGGGCTTTGAGCAACCCCCGCTGTTGCCGCAGCACGGCTTTGCACAGCAGCCAGACAAGCGGCCAGCGCGATGCAGGTGGTGAGTCCCAAGCTGAGTTTGGCAGCCTTCAATGAAGGACGGGAACTGAGCTCGGCGGTTAGATCGGGTGCTTGGCGGTTCATGTTGCAAGCTTTACGGCCAGCCAGTCCTGATGATTGCAACCCACTGCATGTTTCCACCTCGATAGCAGGAAACTTCTTGGGCAATCGTCCAAATAATCCTTGCGGCTTCCGCACAACCCACTAACCATCCCGGTGGTGCCCGAACACTCGGATCGCCTCGCCACCGATGTCCCTCCTAACGGGACAGTCCTCAGCCTGCCGCCATGAACCAGCCCTCACTCCACCCCCACGGCGGCCGCGCCCCGGCCATCGACATCCGTTGCCTGCGGGTTGACTACGGTGCATTTTGCGCCGTGGACGATCTCACGCTGAGCGTGCCGCCGGGCGAAGTGTTCGGGCTGGTCGGACCTAACGGAGCGGGCAAGACCAGCACGTTCCGGGTGCTGACCACGCTGATGGAGCCGACGTATGGCGAGGTGATACTCGCCGGTGTCGATGTCCTCGAAGACCAGGCTGCGGCGCGGCGGGTGATGGGCTACATGCCGGATCTGGCTCCGCTACCGAGCGATCTGAAAGTCTGGGAATTTTTGGAATTTCACGCGGCGGCGTATGGGCTTGGAGCCCGCAGTGAGCGCCGTGGCCGGGTTGCGGAGTGTTTGGAGGAGGTGGCGCTTATGGAGCAGGCGCAGAGTTGGTGCAAGGAGTTGTCGCGCGGGCAAATGCAACGGGTCGTGCTCGCCAAAACCTTGCTGCACAGACCGAGGGTTCTCATTCTCGATGAACCCGCCAGCGGCCTCGATCCGCTGGCTCGCCGCGATTTGCGCAACGCCCTGCGCAAACTGGCAGAGGGGGGGGCCACGGTTTTCGTCAGTTCCCACATCCTGAGCGAACTCGCTGAAATGTGCTCCTCCCTCTGTGTGATGAACCGAGGACGATTGTTAGCTGCGGGCACCGTTGACGAGGTTCGCCGCCAACTTGGCAGCACGGAACGCACACTTACCGCCACCTTGCTCACCCGCCAGGACGAGGCCGCCGCTTGGCTCAAAACGCATCCCGCTGTCCACGACCTCCACCTCACCGGGCCGCAACTGGTGTTTGGCTTCAGCGGCAGCGACGAGGCCCAAGCCGATCTGCTGGAAGGTCTCATTCATCGCGGCGTGAGGCTGCGGGCCTTCGAGGAAAAACGTTCCTCGTTTGAAGATATCCTGGTGGAAGTCGCAGAAACCAACCGCCGCCCATGAATCCCATACCACCGCCGACCCATCCCACCAACCACGCCGCCTGGGCCGTCTGGAGCAACCCGATTTTCCGCCGCTATTGCCAGGCACGGCTGCGGCTGCGGAGCGCGGGCATCGCCTTGCTTCTTACCCTGCTCATTGCCGGGTTCATCGTAGCGATGGTCAGCTCCATCGGCACCCGCAGCTTCATGACCCCGGTGGACGCCGCTCGCTCCGGTATCATTCCACTGCTGGTCGTGCAGGGGCTCATTCTATTTGTATTAGGCACAGCACAGGTGGCCGGCGGGATGACGGCCGAGCGCGACGAGGGGGTCATCGACTACCAGAGGCTCATTCCGATGTCGCCGCTGGCAAAGGTGCTTGGCTATCTGTTCGGTCTGCCAGTCCGCGAGTATGTCATGGTTGGTGTGACGCTGCCGTTCACTGCTTGGTGCCTGTGGCGCGGGCAGGTTTCGTGGCGCATTTGGCTGCCGCTCTATGCGGTTGTGCTGAGTTCTGCTTGGCTCTATCACTTCACCGGCCTGCTCACCGGTACCGTGGCACGCAACCGCCGCTGGGCGTTCCTGGCTTCCATCGGACTGGTGTTCTGTTTGTACACCATCATTCCGCAGATGGCCAAGTTCGGACTGGTGTTTTTCAAGTATCTAACAATAACGCCAGTGTTCGAGGAATGCCTGTCCGGCTTGTTGCCCGATTCTGCCGGAACCATGGTCAGGACAGCCCAGCGGTTGCTGCCGACGGTGAAGTTTTTCAACCTGGATTTTTCCGAGGCGCTGTTTACCGGGTTTTCACAGGGCGGACTGATTTTGACCTTCGTCATCATGCTATGCCGGAAATGGCGGCGGGCCGAGTCTCACTTGCTAGGTAAACTGTGGGCCACCGGATTTTTCATCTGGATCCAGCTCTTACTGCTAGGAAATGCTTTGCCGCTGATCGACCCGGGCAGTCTGTTTCCCACGCACGGGCTGTCCGGTTTCGCGCGAATCGTGTCAGATTGGAAGCCGCAGCCGATGGAAGCGGTCGCCATGTCGGGCATGTACGGGCTGGTGACGCTGGGATTGATCTTTGTGTTAGGCGGTATCATCACCCCCTCGGCCGACCATCAACTTCGGGGATGGCGGCGGGCACGCAAGCAGGGCTCCGCAACGCTGCCGCAACTGGCCGACGCGGCCACCGCGTATGGTTGGGTGCTAGTCATGGCGCTGGCGGGAGCCGCCGGATGGTTCCTGTTCACGCGGGCCCTGGTCGGGTCGCACTGGTTCCCGGGCCATGCCGTGCCCCTATCAACCCTGGGGTATTTCGCCGCAATCATGCTCAGTTGTGGCGTCGGCTTCCAAGCATTGCTAGAAGCGAAAGGCGGCCGGGTGGTGGTGCTTGTCGGCATATTGGTGGGAGTGGTGCCGCTGATGGTGGGGGCGGTGCTCAGCGCGGTGGACGGCATGCTGACCACTGCGGCATGGGTGACGGGGATGTCACCCCTGAGTTTGCCGTTTTATGCGGTGGGCTCGTTGCTGAGCTTGGCGGAATTGCCAGAGACGGTGGCCCAAGCGGTGCCGCAGGCGTTTTACTGCTGGTTAGGGGCTGGCGTGGGGGCGATGCTGTGGCTGAGTTGGCGGCTGTGGGTGGCGCGCAGGGCGATGGCTGCCAGTGTACTGGCTTTGCCGCCGACGCTGCCACTCAGCCCCACCCCGAGTTGCTAGGGTGCTTGATGGCTGAATAGGTATGTAACCTTTCAGAGTCCCATTATTCAACCAACAACGCCAGATCGACCCACTGCCCTTGCCCGCCCTCATGCGAGTGAACAGCTATGACGTTAGATCCTTTCTTCAATGCCGCTTTCAAGTCATCGGTTACCAAGCACAAGGAATAACCCTTGGAACCTGTGACGCCCAGAATCTTCACTCCGTTCACATAAATCTCGGTGTTGTCATTATGACGAATCACCACAGCCCCGTTCTTCAAGGCCGAACCGTCATATTCAAAGGTCTTCCTAAAATAGATCTCCGGGGTTTTCCATTCCGTGCGGGTCTGATTGCCATTGCCAAACGGTGCCAATCCACTCTTCCAACTGCCATCATCAAACCCCTCCTTCAGCCACCCATCGGCTGGCTTGACGATGGCATACTTGTAAGGCGTGCTCAAAGCTCCATCCTGAGCGGCACCCACCAGCACCTGCCATTTTGCGTCAATGACCTTCACCGATGGCTGCCCGGCCATCGGCTCGCCACGTTCATAAGCAGCCGTGCGCGACGTGATTTGAAAAAGCTTCTTGTTATCAAACTTCGGCTTCCGGTCATCATAGAAAAGCCCGTTGCGTTCCTGCTCAATGTCAGTCAACTGCGTATAACAGAAACCAAACAGATTCGGGTTGTCCAGCAGGGCATCAATGGTGCCCTTGTAGCGGGTAAAGAATTCCTCAGGGGTTTTCGGTCCGTTACCATAACTCCAACCGCCCTCGGGTACCCCCCAGCCAATGCCGCCGATTTCACTGATCATGAACGGCACGCCGCGATCAGCATTTGACGATGAAGGGTTGTAATAACGGGTTGGCGGAAACGGCCCTTCCGGCGGCGCTGAGAAAAAGTCCATCCAGCGCTTGTGCAGGTTCATCGGATTGTCGCTATAGTCATGCGAGTCCCGGACTTCAGGGTTGGGCAACGTGTGCGTCCAGCCACTCGCCTCAAGCGCTGGCCGCGTCGGATCCACCGCTTTGGTAATTCGCCATATCATCTGCTGCAACTCCCCGGTCCCCTCAAAATTCTCATTGAAGGCACACCAACCGACAATTGACGGGTGGTTTCGGTCGCGCAGTAGAATCTCAGTCCATTCGTTAACTACCGCTGAAAAACCCTCATGCTGGTTACCGAAACCGGCATTCGGATACTCGCCCCACACCATGTAGCCAAGCTTGTCTGCCCAATACAGGAACCGGGGCTCGAACACCTTCTGGTGCAGGCGAGCGCCGTTGTAGCCGCATGCCATAGACATCTCTATATCATGCTTGAGCGCCTCGTCCGAAGGGGCCGTCCAGATCCCATCCGGATAGAACCCCTGATCAAGAATGAGCCGCTGAAAAACTGGTTTGCCGTTGATAAGGATCTTGCGACCATCAATGGCTATGTTGCGCAGCCCGAAATAACTCTTCAACTCATCAATCCGAGTCTTGCCACTGCTCAGCGTAAGCTTCAGATCATAGAGAAATGGCACTCCTGGCACCCACAGTCGTTTCTCCTTGAGATTGAGCACCAACCGACTCTGCCACCCGCCACTGGCACTATCCGTCCCCACCAATCGACCATCAATGAAGGCCTCCGCTTTCAATGTTAAATCAGGATCAGCACCATTAATCTTGGCGTCGATAAGTACCCTCGAATTATCCGGATCCGCAACCACCGCGATGCTCTCAACAAAAGACGAGCCGACCGCTTCTAACCACACCGACTGCCAGATGCCAGTGGTTCGAGTGTAAAAGCAGCCCGCGCTTTGATCGCTGCCGGACTGCTTGCCACCCGGTTGGAGGCCGCTCCACAGGTCATCCAACACCTTGACCACCACCTCATTGGGTCCGGGCTTCAGGAATTTGGTGATTTCCAAGGCGAAATCCACATTCTCACCAACATGTGATCCTGCAAGTTGGCCG
>Ga0073936_10003151_pt1 | contig 23932 bp, 18 predicted proteins | sample AliMusrvi5mmetaG_FD_87041 | JGI IMG/M metagenome (GOLD analysis project Ga0073936, IMG submission 87041) | Freshwater lake bacterial and archeal communities from Alinen Mustajarvi, Finland, to study Microbial Dark Matter (Phase II) - Alinen... | ecosystem: Environmental > Aquatic > Freshwater >... | reverse complement strand
CTCAGCCAAGCCAAGGACCACGGAACCCGCCTTATCCACGAGGTCCCCTTCGCTGGCGCCGCGGAAAAGTTGGTGGCTTTTCTCCATCCGAAATCCACTTTCGGCGTGCTCACCGAGTTCTGCCAAGCCCAGCCCTGAGATTTGCCAACCCCCGCATTCCAACGCCCCACCCCACACCCATCATGGCCATCGACCCATCACTCCTGGAGAGTCTCAATCTCCGCAGAAAAGAAGCTCTCGACGGAGGTGGCAAGGACCGCATCGAGAAACGCCACGAAAAAGGCGTGCTCACCGCCCGCGAACGCCTCGCCATCTTCTTCGATGAAGGCATTTTCATCGAGTTCGGCATGCACGCCCACCATTCCTGCGTCAACTTCGGCCTCGAAAAACGCAAAATGCCCGGCGACGGCGTCGTCTGCGCCACCGGTGCCGTCGATGGCCGCCAAGTTGCCGCCTTCGCCCAGGACTTCACCGTCGGCGGCGGCGCCGTGGGCGCCATCCATGCCAAGAAAATCTGTGCCTTGCTGGATTTCGCCATCAAGGCCGGCATGCCGGTGGTCGGCATCAATGATTCCGGCGGCGCCCGCATCCAGGAAGGCATCGAAGCGCTCTCCGGCTATGGCCAGATCTTCTTCCGCAATGTGCTGGCCTCCGGCGTGATCCCTCAAATCTCCATCATCGCCGGCCCCTGCGCGGGCGGCGCGGCTTACTCGCCCGCCCTTACCGACTTCATCATCATGACCCGGCGCAACGCCAACATGTTCATCTGCGGACCCGACGTCATCCGCGCCGCCACCGGCCAGACCGCCTCGCTGGAGCAATTCGCCAGCGCCGACGCCCACGCCCAGGTCAGCGGCAACATCCATCTCATCGCCGAAAACGACGAACACGCCATCGCCCTCTGCAAACGGTTGCTGGACTACCTCCCGTCTAACAATCTGAGCAATTCGCCGCATCAGATGAACCAGCACATCGAGATCGTGGAAGACCCCCTCATGCACGAGATCATCCCGGCGGATCAGAAGTCCCCGCTCGACATGCAGAAGGTCATCGAACGGGTCATGGACCGCGACAGTTGGTTTGAGATCATGCCGGACTTCGCCCAGAACATCCTCGTCGGTTTCGCCCGCCTCGAAGGCCTGGTCATCGGCGTCATCGCCAGCCAACCCACCGTCAAGGCCGGTTGCATCGACATCGACGCGTCCGACAAAGCGGCGCGCTTCATCCGCGTGTGCAATATCTACTCGATCCCGATCCTCTCGATGGTGGACGTGCCCGGATTCATGCCCGGACTCGCCCAGGAACGCGGCGGCATCATCCGCCATGGCGCCAAAATGCTGTTCGCCTGGGCCTCCGGCACCGTCCCGAAGATCACCCTCATCTGCCGCAAGGCATACGGTGGGGCCTACCTCGCGATGTGTCCCACGGACTTGGGAGCGGACTTTGTCTTCGCCTGGCCCACGGCGGAAATCGCCGTGATGGGTGCCCAAGGCGCGATGAAGGTCCTTTACAAGAAGGAACTGGAGGAAGCCAAGGACCCCAAGGCCCTCGAACAAGAACTGCGCAAAGCCTACAGCGAAAAGTTCTCCTCACCCTATCAGGCTGCCAGCAACGGCATGATCACCGATGTGATCGATCCCGCCGTGACCCGCTCGACCCTGGCGCTGGCGTTCCGCGGCATCATGAACAAGCATGAGAGCAGACCCCCCAAGAAACACGGCAACATCCCTCTCTAACCCCACATGCACCACCTCAATCCGTTCGCGGCAGCAACGACACTGGCGGAAGATTCCGTGTTCGATACGCTGGTCCACGTCGTCGGCACCGGCGTCATCGTCGCTTCCGTCATTTGGAGCGCCTATTGCCTGATTATCTATCTGATCAAACGCTTGTCACCGGCCGGGGTTCCTGCGAACATACCGGTTGGAGGCGTGCCACGGCCCCTTGAACCATCCGGTTCCACCGCTGCCATCCCGCCACAAACCATCGCCGTCATTGCCGCGGCCGTGTCGTTCATGCTCGACGAGAAATACAAGATCATCTCCATCAAACATCAGGATTCATCTTGGGAGAAAGCAGGCCGCCAGGCGGTGCTCTCCTCTCACAGAATCCGCTGAACTTGCCAACCCACCGACTCACCGAACCACCACCTCACCATGAAACATCTCCGCATCACCGTTGAAGGGAAAACCTACGATGTCACCGTCGAACGATTGGACTCTCCGGACGCCACCGGCCCCGTGACGGCCCCGCCGCAGGCCGTTGGATCCGCAGCCGCAGCTCCCATCGCCGTGCCCAAAGCCGCACCCAAGCCCGCGGCCGCACCGGGGGATGTCCTCAGCCCCCTCGCCGGCATCGTCAAGGCCATCGCCGCCGAAGTCGGTGCCAGCGTGAAAGCCGGCGATGCGGTCATGACCCTCGAAGCCATGAAAATGTATACCTCCATCAATGCCCCCGCTGATGGCACCCTCACCGCCATTCATGTCAACCCGGGGGATTCGGTTGACGAAGGCCAACCCCTCTACACGCTGGCCTGACGCCTTTTATATTCCCATGAAATGCAACTACCCCATACTCAGCGCCGGGGAGGCGGCCGCCTTCGTCCAACACGATGAAGTCATCGGCTTCAGCGGCTTCACCCCGGCCGGTGCCGCCAAAGTCATTCCCACCGCCATCGCCGCCAAAGCCCGCGCCGAACATGACGCCGGCCGCCCCTTCAGAATCGGAGTCATCACCGGGGCCTCCACCGGTCCCTCGCTCGACGGCGAACTCGCCAGAGCCGATGCCATCAAGTTCCGCACTCCCTATCAGTCCGACAAGGACCTGCGCGAAAGCATCAATGCCGGCAAGACGCATTTCTTCGACATGCATCTGTCGCTGCTCCCGCAATACGTCCGCTACGGGTTTCTCGGCGACATGGATTGGGCCATCGTCGAAGCGGCGGACGTCTCGATTGATGGCAAAATCCTCCTTAGCAGCAGCGTCGGAGCTTCCCCCACCTTCCTCTCCAAAGCCAAGAAAATCCTCATTGAGGTCAACCGCTACCACCCCAAGGAACTCCTCGGCTTCCACGATATCTACGAACTGAGAAACCCGCCCCACCGGCGTCCCATCCCTCTCGTCAATCCCGAGGACCGCATCGGCACCCAGCGCGTCTGGGTCGATCCGAAGAAGATCGTCGGCATCGTTGAGTCCCACCTCCCCGATGAAGTCAGAGGCTTCTCCCTGGCCAACGACTCAACCCATCGCATCGGCTACAATGTCGCCGCCTTTCTCGCCGCCGAACTCAAGGCCGCACGCATTCCGCAATCCTTCCTGCCAATCCAATCCGGCGTCGGCAATGTCGCCAATGCCGTGCTCGGTGCCTTGGGCGAACACCCGGACATCCCCCGCTTCCAAATGTATTCGGAAGTCATTCAAGACTCGGTCATCGACCTCGTCAAAGCCGACCGCGTCAGCTTCGCCAGCGGAGTCTCACTTACCCTCACCAAACCGGTCTTGCAGGACATCTACGCCAATCTGGAGTTTTTTCAGGGACGCCTGCTGCTCAGGCCCCAGGAAATTTCCAACAATCCGGAAATCATCCGCCGTCTCGGCATCATTTCGATCAACACCGCCCTCGAAGCGGACATCTTTGGCAACGTCAACAGCACCCACGTGCTCGGCCAGGACATGATGAACGGAATCGGCGGCTCGGGCGACTTCACCCGTAACGCCTATATCTCCATTTTCACCTGTCCCTCCACCGCCAAGGGCGGCAACATTTCCGCCATCGTCCCGATGTGTTCCCATATTGACCACAGCGAACACTCCGTTCAGGTGCTTGTCACCGAGCACGGGGTTGCCGACTTCCGCGGCAAGGCGCCCCGTGAGCGTGCCGCCTTGGTCATCGCCAATTGCGTCGATCCCTCCTACCGGGATCTGCTCTGGACCTACTTCAAACTCACCGAAAACGGCCATACCCCGCAATCGTTCCGCTCCGCCTTCGCCTTCCACGAGAAATTCCTGGAAACCGGCAACATGCGCGACGCCACGTTCTAACATCGAGGAGCGCCGGCGTCTCGCCGACGGATTCATCTGAAATGGCAATGCTTAGGATTTAATGCTTAGGATTTAATGCTTTCTCCCCACCATGCCCGCACCAGCCCATGCCGAACCGCTGCTCGCCGAGTTTCCCGAGCACAGCTACGAACAGTGGCACCAAGCCGCCGAGCAACTGCTCAAAGGCGCTTCCTTCGAGAAACTCCTCGTCAGCAAGACCTACGAGGACATCACCATCCAACCGATCTACCGCCGCGAGGACATTGCCAACCTGGAGCATCGCAAGCACCTCCCCGGCTCCGGCTCGCACGTGCGTGGCAGCCGTAGCGCCGGCTTTCTCAAGACCGGCTGGGAGGTCTCGCAGGAACTCATCACCCGCTGTCCCGCCGAGTTCAACCGCATCGCCCTCGAAGGCGTCCACGGCGGCCAGTCCGAACTCAACATTCCAGTCGCCACGGAGCGCAGGCTTCAGCCGGCGTGTGCGTCTTCCCCCGCCCTTGTCCTCAACAACCTCGCCGCCCTCAATACCGCCCTCGACGGCATTGCCATCGAAGCCATCTCCTGCTTCTGGCGCGCCGGATCCAACACCCTGCCCGTCGCCGCCTTGTATTTCGCCGCCGCCCGGCAGCGCGGGCTGGATTACAGGACGCTGCGCGGCTGCTTCGAGAACGACCCCATCGGCGAGCTGGTGCTCGACGGCATGCTCCACGAACCCCTCGCCAGCCGCCTCGACCAGCTTGCCGCGCTCACCCAATTCGCCAGTTCCAGCGCCCCAAACATGCAGACCGTCGTGGTCCGTGGCGACGTCTATCACAATGGCGGCGGCTCCGCCACCCAGGAACTCGGTTATGCCATTGCCACTCTAGTCAGTTATATCGAGGAACTGCAAGCCCGTGGCGTCGCGCCGGCCACCGCGTTCCAGCATGTCCGCCTGTGTCTATCCGTCGGCTCGGACTACTTCATGGAGATCGCCAAGCTCCGCGCCGCCCGCTGGCTCCTGAGCAAGGTCGCCGCCATTTACGGCGTCGCCGATCCCAACATCCACATCCACGCCGGCACCTCGCGCTGGAACAAGACCACTTACGACGCCCACACCAACATGCTGCGCGCCACCGCGGAAGCGTTTGCGGCCGTCGTCGCCGGCGTGGACAGCCTTCACATCGGTCCCTATGATGAACTCGTCGTCTCATCCGACGATTTCTCGCGCCGCATCGCCCGCAACATCCACATCATCCTGCGCGAGGAATGCGGGCTGGACCGCGTCATCGATCCGGCGGGCGGTTCCAACTACATCGAATGGCTCACCGATCAGGTGGCCGCCAAGAGTTGGGCGATCTTGCAGGACGTCGAACAACAGGGCGGCATTCTGGCCTGCCTCGGCAACGGCGGCATTCAAAAAGCCGTCGCCGCAGTTTGCGACGCCAAGATCCAGAACATCCGCCGCCGCAAGGACAAGGTCGTCGGCAGCAACATGTATCCCGATCTCAAGGGCAAAAAACTCGCCCCAAAAACCGCCACCACCCCCCACGCGAAATCCGCTGAGGCAAGTGGTTGCGGCTTCCAGCCGCAAGCTTCTTCTAACGACCCTGCCGTGGTCACCGAAGCCATCGCCGCAGCCGCTGCCGGCATCTCCACCGCTGCCATCGCCGCCGGCCTCCAGGCAAAGTCGCCGCCCCCCGCTCTAACAATCAAAGCCATCCCGCAACGCCGCGCCGCCGAGGAATACGAGGCGCTGCGTGACGCCGCCGCCGCCTTCGCCGCAAGCACTGGCGCACCTCCCGCCATCCTCCAGCTCAACATCGGCCCTTCCGGTCGCTACCGCCTGCGCGCCGACTGGACCGCCTCGTTCTTCGAGGCCGCCGGCTTCGCAATCGACGGCAACCGCGACTTCAAGACCATCGGCGACGCCACACAGGCCGCCGCGTCCAGCAAGGCGGCCATTGCCGTCATCACCTCGGACGATGCCACCTATCAGGAGGCCGTCGCGCCGCTCGCCGCCGCCGTCAAGGCCGCCCGCCCGGATCTCACCCTGCTCGTCGCCGGCGCCCCCGGCGACCACGAAGCCGCATGGCGTGCCGCCGGTGTGGACAACTTCGTCAACGTCCGATCTAACAATTACGAGCTGAACCAACAGCTTCTCAAGCAAGCCGGAGTCCTGTGACCCGCGAATCTCAAATCTCGAATCTCAAATCTGAAATGGCCTCCCCCATGAGCCGCCCCAACTTCGCCGCCATCCCCTACAGCGCCACGCCGGACGCCACCAGTTATGCCAATTGGTGCAAGTCGCTCGAAGCCGAATTCGGCAGGCCCATCGACGCCATCGTCTGGGACACGATGGAGAAGATCCCGGTCAAACCGTTGTACACCGAGGCCGACACCGCGGGCATGGAGCACTTGAAATACCAGGCCGGCATCGCCCCGTTCCTGCGCGGCCCGTATGCCACCATGTATTGCTTCCAGCCCTGGACGATCCGCCAATACGCCGGTTTCTCCACCGCCGAGGAGTCCAACGCCTTCTATCGCCGCAATCTCGCCGCCGGTCAGAAAGGCCTCTCCGTCGCCTTCGATCTTGCCACCCACCGCGGCTACGATTCGGACCACCCGCGCGTCGTCGGCGATGTCGGCAAGGCAGGCGTCGCCATCGACTCGATCCTCGACATGAAGGTGCTTTTCGATAGCATCCCGCTCGACAAGGTCTCGGTCTCGATGACGATGAACGGCGCGGTGTTGCCGATCCTCGCGTTCTACATCGTCACCGCCCTTGAACAGGGCGCCACCTATGAACAACTCGCCGGCACCATCCAGAATGACATCCTCAAGGAATACATGGTGCGCAACACCTATATCTATCCGCCAGGCCCGTCGATGAAAATCATCGCCGACATCTTCGAGTTCACCTCGCAGAAGATGCCCAAGTTCAACTCGATCTCGATTTCGGGCTATCACATGCAGGAGGCCGGTGCCACCGCCGACCTCGAAATGGCCTACACCCTGGCCGATGGCTGGGAATACCTCCGCACCGGCATTGCCGCCGGCATTGATATCGATGCCTTCGCGCCGCGTCTCTCGTTCTTCTGGGCACAAGGCAAGAACCACTTCATGGAAGTGGCGAAAATGCGTGCCGCCCGCGTGTTGTGGGCCAAGATCGTCAAGACCTTCAACCCGAAAAACCCGAAGTCGCTCGCCCTGCGCACCCACTCGCAAACCTCCGGCTGGAGCCTAACCGAACAGGACCCGTTCAACAACATCTCGCGCACCTGCATCGAGGCGATGGCGGCCACCCTCGGCCATACCCAATCGCTGCACACCAATGCCCTGGACGAGGCGATCGCGCTGCCCACCGATTTTTCCGCGCGGATCGCCCGCAACACCCAGATTTTCCTGCAGGACGAGACGTCGATCTGCCGCGTCATCGACCCGTGGGGCGGCTCCTACTATCTGGAAGCTCTAACCGATGCGCTGATCCACAAGGCCTGGGCCCACATCATGGAAGCCCAGGACCTCGGCGGCATGTCCAAGGCTGTCGAGGCCGGCATCCCGAAAATGCGCATCGAAGAAGCCTCCGCCCGCCGCCAGGCCCGCATCGATTCCGGCGAAGAAACCATCGTCGGCGTCAACAAATACCGGCTCGCCCGCGAAGCCCCGATCGACATTCTCGACGTGGACAACACCGCGGTCCGACTGTCCCAGATCGAGCGCCTGAAGAAACTCCGCGCCGAACGCGACGAGGCACGCTGCCAGGCCGCTCTCAAGGCCCTCTGCGATTGCGCCGGGGGCGGCGCGGGAAATTTGTTAGCCCTGGCGATCGAAGCCGCCCAGGCCCGCGCCTCCCTCGGCGAAATCTCCGACGCCATGGAAATCCATTTCGGCCGCTACAAAGCCGTCATTCGCACCATCTCCGGAGTTTATGGCAAGGAATTCAGCAACCAAGGCGACATGCGAGACATCCCCGACCTCATCAAACGCTTCGAAGCCATCGAAGGCCGCCGACCCCGCATCATGGTCGCCAAAATGGGTCAGGACGGCCACGACCGCGGTGCCAAGGTCGTCTCCACCGCTTATGCCGACATGGGCTTCGATGTCGATATCGGCCCGCTGTTCCAGACCCCGGAGGAAACCGCCAAACAGGCCGTGGAAAACGACGTGCATGTTGTCGCCATGAGTTCGCTTGCCGCCGGCCACAAGACCCTGCTGCCGCAACTCATCGCCGCCCTCAAGCTGCTCGGCCGCGAGGACATCATGGTGGTCTGCGGCGGCGTGATCCCCGCCCAGGACTATGACTTCCTCTATCAAAATGGTGCCGCCGCCATCTTCGGTCCCGGCACCGTCATCCCGGATTCCGCCCGCAAGATCCTCACGCTTCTGTTAGAGCAACTCGGGTAGCGGGCATCCCCGTATGCGCATGTACCCCACGTAGGCGCATTCGTCAGAATGCGGGGGGAGGAGTCCGTATCTCACGATGCCGCCACCATCCCCCCAACGCGTTGTGACCAACGCGCCTACGGGGGTGCGGCAGCGCATGAGCGCCCCGTAGGCGCATTCGTCAGAATGCGTGAGGGACGAGTCCGTCTCTCCCGTTGCCGCCGCCATCCCCCAACGCGTTGTGACCAACGCGCCTACCCGCGACCGTCGGCGTATTGCGTCGTGGTGCCGACGACCGGCGTCACCTGGTTCACCGCGTTGTCATATGACCATGCCGCCTCGGCGCTCAGTTGAGGGTTGAACGCATAGCTGGCCATCAGGCTCGGGGTGTAGATCCAGTCATTGCGGATGGCGGGCGACTGCCACTTGCGAATCTCAGGGCATCGACGATTGAACCAGGTGATCAGCGCCGGTTGCTCACTTGGTCCCGGCTTTGGCCGGCTCGGCGCTTGTCTCCCGCCGGATCACCTTGACCGGGTCGCCCTCTTTGAGTTGGGCCGGAGGGCTCACAGCCACCCAATCCTCCGAGGCGAGCCCGGATAGCACTTCAAGGTCCGTGCCAAAGTCGCGACCGATCACCACCGCTTGCAGATGCGCCACGCCATCGTTGGCCACCACCACCCGTTTGCCCTCGCCTTGGAACAACAAAGCTCCGACCGGAATGACCAACACCGGCTTGCGTGCGGTCAGCTCCAGCCGGAGTTGTCCATACATTCCCGCAGCCAACTTGTCGTCGGGGTTTGGCACGCGTGCCTCGAACAACATGGTTCGTGTCGCCACCTCGAATTCTCCCGCCATGCGGGTGATTTTCCCCGGAAAATCAATGCCGGGTTGGTTGCGAACATTCAAGACCACCAACGCGCCGACGCCGACATCGGAAGCATATATCTGCGGCACCCGCACAAACACCCGCACGTTGTCGCTCTGCACCAGACGGAACAGCACGGTCGGGCTCGCGGGCGAGATCAGCGCGCCGATGTCATAATTGCGCGCCGCGATCCTCCCGGCAAACGGCGCCGTCACCCGCCCGAAATTTAGCAACGCGGTGAGCCGTTTCACCTCCGCCTCGGCAAAAGCCACGTTCGCGGTCTCCTGTGCCACTCCGTTAGCTGCCGTGTCACGCGCCCAGGTTTTCAGATCAACCTCCTCCGCCGAGGTCGCGCCGTCGCGCAGGGAGCCAAAGCGCCCTTGTGAACGCTGCGCCTGCTTGAAGGTGTTGGTGGCCTTGTCGAGGGAGGCTTGGGCCTGCAACAACGCGGCCTTGCCGCGCGCCAGTTCGGCGTCGACATCCGGCGCATCGATTTCCGCCAGCAGTTGAGCGGCCTCCACCTTGTCGCCGAGATCGGCATGCAAGGCCTTGAGGTAACCCACGGCACGCGTTTGCAGCGAAGCCTCCTGGTCCGCCTTGACATCGCATGGCAGGGTCAAACTGCCTTCGCCCGCGCTGGCCCTGGGATGGGCCACGGCAAGGGCCGGTGCCATGCCCGTCAGTTCGGCGGCATCGTTGCGGGCCACCATTTGCTGGCGGTGCCGGGGGAACCAGCCGATGAGGAACAACGCCGCGATCGAGAGCATCAGCACGGCGGCGGCGAGCATCACGGTGGGGGTTCCGGCGCGGCGGATTGCCGGCATTTCGTCGGGCTCTGCCGACGGTTCGGAGGGGACGGGGTTCATGACATCAATTCGGGTTCGATTTGGGTGATCGGCGGCTTGCGGCGCAACATGCTATAAACCACCGGCACGAAAAACAGGGTGGCAAAGGTGGCCAATCCCAGCCCGCCAATCACCGCCCGGCCCAGCGGCGCGTTCTGCTCGCCGCCTTCGCCGAGACCTAACGACATCGGCAGCATCCCGATGATCATCGCCAGCGCCGTCATGATCACCGGCCGCAAGCGCGTCAAGCCGGCGGATAGCGCCGCCTGGCGAGCGTCCATGCCCAGCTTGCGCTGGTCGTTGGCAAAGGTGATGAGGAGGATGGAATTGGCGGTGGCCACCCCGATGCTCATGATCGAGCCCATCAGCGCCGGCACGCTCAGCGTGGTGTGGGTGGCCCATAACACCCAGAGAATGCCCGCCAGCGCGCCCGGCAGCGCCATCAGGATGATGAGCGGATCGAGCCAGGATTGGAAATTGATCACCATCAGCAGATAGACCAGGATCACCGCGAAAACAAGCCCGTAGCCGAGGCCGGAAAAGGACGTGCTCATGCTCTCGATCTGCCCGCGCAGCACCAACTCCGACCCCCGCGGAAGTTCCTCGCGGTAGCGTTCCAACATCTTGTTGAGCGCTTTCGCCGCGGAGCCAAGGTCAGACCCTTGCACCGCCATCAACACGTCCGTGGTCGGCTTGATGTCATAGTGGGTGACGTTGGTCGGCGAAACGCCCGGCCCGACCATGGCGAGATTGCCTAACAATTGCGGCGGGCCGGCCTCCGTTTGCGACGGGGCTGGCGAGATGGCGGTGCTTTCAAGCGCCCGGATGCCATCGATGGCGTATTGCGGGGTTTGCACGAAGATGCCATAAGTCGCGCCATTCTGCGGGTTGAGCCAGAAGTTGGGCGATGTCTGGTTGCTGGAGGAAAGCGAGATGAGCAGATCCGACGCCACGTCCTTCTGGGTCATGCCGAATTGGCTGGCCAGCGTGCGGTCCACCAGCACCCGCAAATCGGGAGTGGCCGGCACCTGTTGCAGATGCACGTCCACCACCCCGGGAATGGTCGCCACCTCGGCCTGCAGGCGTCTGGCCAAGGTCAGGTTCTGCGCGGTGTTTTTCACCGGTCCGCTGAACTGGACGTCGATGGGCGCGGAGAGCCCGAAGTTGAGCACCTGGGTGATGATGTCGGACGGGGCGAAGAAGAACACCAGATCGGGAAAGCGCCGCGACAGGTCCTTGCGTAAACGCCGCATGTAGGCAGCCGTCGGGCCGTGATTCTCCCTCAGCGAAACGAGGATCTCACCGTCCGCGGGTGACATCAGGGTGCCATCGCTGAGCGAGAGGTTGATACCGCTGTTAGGGATGCCCATGTTATCGATCACCATCGCGATCTCGGCGGCCGGGATCACCTCCCGGATGGCGTCCTGCACATCGGCGAAACGCCGCTCGGTTTCCTCGATGCGGGTCCCCGGCGGGCAGCGCACATGCAGCCGGAGTTGCCCGGCATCCACCGCCGGGAAGAAATCCTCGCCGACGCGCAGCCACAAGCCGCACGAGGCCGCCACCAACAGGCCGAAGCCGCCGACCAACAGCCATTTGTGTTCGAGCGCCCAATCCAGCAGGCCGCCGTAGCATAAGCGCAAGCGCTCGAAGCCGCGGTTGAAAGTGTCGTGAAAGCGGATCACCAGATAGCCGAGGGCAATCACCGCGACCACAGCCAGCAGCACCTCGGCCAGCATGTCGGCGTGTTCGGCGAGCCATAGGATCGCGTGGACTTGCACTGGGGCGTGGCGGGCGAGTTGGGCGAGCCACGGTGCCACCACAGAGGACCAGGCCACAGCCGCCACGGCCGCCGCCACCAGCAGGAGCAACTTGCCGCCGCGGCCGAGCGGCAGGTGCCACCGCCGCTTTGGCTCGGCCCGCCGGCTCATCAGCAGTCGCAGGTGGGGATCGTTTTCGTCGGGCACCCCGCCATAGATTTCCACCTCGCCGGCTAACAGATAGTGCGCCATGGTGGGCACCAGCGTCCGGCTGAGCACATAACTCGTGAGCATCGCGAAGACCACGGCCAGCGCCATCGGGGTGAACAGATAACGTGCCGCGCCGCTGATGAACACCACCGGCACAAACACGATGCAGATGCACAACGTGGCCACAAACGCCGGTACCGCAATCTGCGCCGATCCGTCCAGAATCGCCCGCACCAAATGTTTCCGCTGATGCAAGTTGCGATGGATGTTTTCGATCGCCACGGTCGCGTCATCCACCAGAATCCCCACCGCCAGAGCCATTCCGCCCAAGGTCATCACATTGAGCGTTTCGCCGAGAAATGCCAGCACAATGATGGATACCACAATCGAGAGCGGAATGGAAATCATCACGATCAAGGTGCTCCGCCACGACCCGAGGAACAGCAGAATCATCAACGCCGTCAATCCCGCCGCCAGCATCGCCTCCTTGACCACCCCCTGCACCGAGGCCCGCACGAAGATCGACTGGTCGAATAGCGCATCGATCTTCAAATCCGGCGGCAGGGTGCTGCGGATCCGGGGCAGGGCGCGCTTGACATTGTCCACCACGCTCAGGGTCGAGGCATTGCCCAATTTGTAGATCGACAGCAGCACGCTGCGCTTGGCATCGGTGTGGACGACGTTGGTCTGGACGTTGAAGCCGTCGCGCACGTGGGCCACGTCCTTGATATAGACCGTGACCCCCCGCACCGTCTTGATAGGCAGGTCGTTGAGCGCCTCGGGGGTCACCGGGCTGCTGTTGATGAGCACCTGATACTCCTGCTTGCCGATCTTCGCCGGGCCGCCGGGCAGGATCAGGTTTTGCACGCTCACCGCATTGGAAACATCCGCGGCGGACAAGCCGAACGCGTGGAGCTTCTCCGGATCGATGTCCACCATCACCTGCCGCTGGCGCCCACCATACGGATAGGGAATCTGCACGCCCGGGATCGTGACCAATTGCGGACGCAGGAAATTCACCGTCTGGTCGAACAATTGCTGCTCCGGCAGGGTGTCACTGGAAATGGCGAGTTGCAGCACCGGCACGCTCGAGGCGTTGTATTGGATCACCAGCGGCGGCTGCATGCCGGGCGGCATCGAGCGAATCGCCGTTTGTGACACCGCCGAGACCTGCGCGATGGCGCTTTCAATCTTCGCCCCCGGCTGGAAATACACCTTGATCACCGCAATGCCAGTCAGCGACTGGCTCTCGACATGCTCGATGTCGTTGACTGTCGTCGTTAGAAACCGTTCGAACTGGCTGCTAACCCGCTTTTCCATGTCGGTGGCCGGCATGCCCGGATAATTGAAGATGACCGACACGACCGGAATGTTGATTTCCGGGAAGATATCCGTCGTCATCCGTGCGATCATCACGATGCCCAGAATGACGGCCAGCATCGAGGCCACCACGAAGGTGTAGGGACGGCGTAGAGCTAGAAAAACGATCCACATGACAAATCAGATGTATTTGGCACGGCGATTTCCGGCGGGCGGGGCGCCACCCGCCGGCTTGGCGCCGGAGGAGCCAAGCGAGGTCAACGCGGGAGCGAACACCCCGCGCAACAAGCGCATCGCGCGAGTGATGAGTTCCCGCTGTGGCTCATCCAGAGCCGCCAGCTCTTGGCGCATCTTCGCCAAGGTCGCAGCCTGCGCGCCATCCAATACCGCCGCCCCCTGCCGCGTGATCAGCAACTCCAATTGTCGCCGGTCGTCGCGGCAATCACTCCGCGTCACCAAGCCCTTGGCTTCCAGGCCGTCGATCAAGCGCGACGCGGTCGGCAGCAAGGCGCCGAGGTGCTCGGCCACCGCCGACAAACTGGCCGCAGGTTGGGCGCGGATCAGGTACAAGGCGCGGAACTGGGGAATGGACAAGCCCTTGCGCTGAGCGCGCATCCACCGCCGGATATACCAAATCACCGCCGGCACCGCATCCAGTACTTCAACCGCGCAATCCACGGTTCCCGCTGGTGCCGGCTTTCCGCTTGCCTTTGACAATGGTTGCATTCGGCAATCATATCCCACCCATGGCGCTTGTCGAGAGGGATTTCGGGAGGCACTCAGGGTCATTTTCCTGTCGTAGGAATTGCCTTGCAAGGAAAGCGGCCGGGACGATGTTGCGTCATGGGAGGAAAATCATGAAACTGCAATTGCTCATTTTGATGGCCGTGGCAGCCGTCGCCGCTGACGAACCCGCACCCCCGGTCAAGGTTGAGAAGCTAACCCTGGGGGATCGCGATTTCTCCGATGTGACGATCACCCCAAAGGACGCCGGGAATGCGACGCTTCGGCACGCTGGGGGCGTCGCCACCGTCTCGCTTGCCGATCTGCCCGAGAAGATCCGGAAGATGCTTGGCGATGTCCCTGAGAACGCCACCGCGTCTAACACCAAGCCGGCGGCGGGCGATGCGGGCGCGGCGAAACCAATCGAAGGTGCCTTCGGATTGAAACTGGGCGATGTGTTCGACGCGGCCAAGGCCGTGGCTATCCGGTCCCCCGAACTACCCACGCCGTTTTACGAAATCAAGCCGGCCGGACCCCTGCCGGGTTTCCAAGGCTACCATTGCACGATCACGCCGACCACCCACCGGATCATCAGCATCGGCGCCGCCGCGGATGTGAAGACGCTGGACGCCGGCCGGGCCGAGGAGGTCCGCATCCTCGAGCTCCTGGAAGGCAAGTATGGCAAGGCGGAGTTGTCCATCACGAATGGCCGGCGGGAATGGCGGATCACATCCAACAACCGCAATGCCAGCCTCACCGGTCCCACAGCCGGCGCGATGAGCATCATGCTGGTCTATCGGGACGAAAGGATGGCCGCCCTCGCCATTGATGAGCGGAAAGCCATCAATGCGGCAAAGGCGGATGCCTCCGGTTTGTGAATCCGCTGACCGGGCGGGGCTGAAACCGGACGAAGCCATTCTTGAACGCCTCTTGGCGCTCAACCAAACATGTTTGGAAAACAGCCGATGACCTCGGTGGTTGTCGAGGGAATGCGACGGAGTCGTCACGATATACCTTCATAGTTCCAGAATGCCTTCTCAAGGCTGGATGCTCACCGGTGTTCCCACCGTCACGGAACGAAAGAACGCCTCGGCCATGAGCGCAGGCATTCGGATGCAGCCGTGCGAGGCCGGGTAGCCTGGCAGGAAGCCCTCATGCATTCCAATCCCGGCAACAATCCGCATGAAGTTCGGCATCTTTGCCCCGTTGTAATGCGCACCCCTTGGCATGGCGTCTTTACCGGTGTCCACGTCTTTCTGAATGACCTTGCCGCTCGCATCAACGTATTCACCAAACAATGAGGACTCATGGTTCTTGTCCTTTTGGATGACGTGAAAATTGCCTGTAACCGTGCCGCGCCCTTCGCGCCCCGATGAAATGGGCGACACCCCGGCGAGTTGGCCTCCCTTGTAAAAGTAGGCGCGCTGCTCGGAAATACTGATGCGGACTGCCGGGCGGCCGACCATGCTGTCGCCTTTCCAATACGACCCGTTGGCCGAAACAACCGTTTGCGGGGGACCTTGTGGGCGGGAAATGGTGGAGCAACCGGTGCCTATCAACAGGAAGGCGACCGACGAAGCGAGCAGGCTGGGACATGATTTCATGGTGGTGATCATTTCTGAATGACTGAACGACAATAGATCGGCCCGGCCGCCGGAACCATGGGGTGTTAACCCCGTTGGAAAAGCCGGCAGGGCGTGCAGTCATGCCAGATGAGCATAGTTGCACCTCCACAAGGCAAACCTCGTCTCGAAAGAGGCATTTACCCATACAATAAATATGACTACGAACCGAATAATTATGATCGACACCGTTAACGAGTTGGAAACGCTGCTAGCCTCATTGCCTCAAATTGCTGAGGTCGGTGGAGAGCATGTGGACAGCCGACTGCCTGCGCTGATTGCAAGAACTCTGAGGCGCATCGGTGACCGTCTGGCAGATATTGAGGAGAAGCTGGGAATTCGAACTATCCGGAATTTCCGGACAGTTGAGGTATGGCGCACTTTCACGCCGGATGCGCTGTCGTGAATGGCCTTCCGCACTGCCTGCGTGTTGAAGACGTGGAAGAAGAACTCGTTCGTCCACGGTACGCCGGGCTTGTGCGTGACAAGTCCAAGTCGTTGGTTATGCTGAAGGCGTATTTCCTGCCCTCCAACTCGGCCTCAGTCGCCTTGTCGTGTTCCAGGGAATCGAGGTATTTGAGGAACAGGAGCCAGGAACTCTGTTCGGTGTAATCCAGTTCACTGGTGCATCCGGCGTCCTTCCAGAGAACGTCGTCGCTGTTTTTGAAGGCTTGCTCGAACATGCGGAGGGGAGGAAAATGCGGGTAGCGGGCGAGGGATCAGGAAACCGGCGGGCAAATCCCTTCCCGGTCTTCCAAACGGGTTAGGTCTATCCATGGCCAGCGGGTCTGCCAAGGAAGAAAACGGGCGGTTGCTTGGATCCGGCCGCTGGGAAGACGGCAATTACCGCGTTCCATCTGCAAGGCGCGCCTCGAGCTCGATGGATTTCCCAAAAAGGAGGGAAACGCGTCAAATCGCCGTCTTCAAACTGCACCATAACCGCACCACGGTTTTCCCCAGCCAGGCTTTTTCTGCTAGGAACCGCCGTTTCTTCCTACTCCCACAAGGACTTGGAGAGGTGGCCCGAGACGGATTTGAACCATCGACACGCGAATTTTCAATCCGCTGCTCTACCAACTGAGCTATCGGGCCATGACACGAGCACCCTTGCGGGCGGACGGGCAGTTAAGCGCCATGCGTGCGGTTTGACAATCAGAAATTGCAAAAAAGGCGCGAATTTTCGTCCGGGTGCCGTGCCAGGATCATTTGATGAAGACTTCGCGTGCCTTGGCACCCTCGCCGGGGCCGACGATGCCGCGCTGTTCGAGGATATCGACCATGCGAGCGGCGCGGGTGTAGCCGAGACGCAGGCGGCGCTGCAGCAACGAGGTGCTGGCCTTGCGCTCCTGGCGGACCACTTCGATGCACTTCATGATGAGTTCCTCGTCGGCCTCGGACACGTCATCGTCGTCCTCATCCCCGCCCTCGTTGATCGAGGATTGGATGTCGGTTTCATACTTGGGCGCGCCCTGTTTGGCGCAGTGATCGACGATGCGCTCGACCTCGGCATCGGACAGGTAGGCGCCCTGGGCCCGCTCCAGTTTGGCGGAGCCGGGCGGGAGGTAAAGCATGTCGCCCTTGCCGACGAGTTTGTCGGCGCCCTTGGTGTCGAGGATGACGCGGGAATCCAGTGCGGATGAGACCTGGAAGGCGATGCGGCAGGGGATGTTGGCCTTGATGATGCCGGTGACCACGTCGGCGCGGGGCGTCTGGGTGGCGATGATGAGGTGGATGCCGGCGGCACGGGCTTTTTGGGCGATGCGGGCGATGCACATTTCCACATCGGCGGGCGCGGTTTGCATCAGGTCGGCCAACTCGTCGATCAAAACGACGATGTAAGGGAAGCGTTCCGGGATTTGATCGTCATCGGGGATGAGATCCTCGAGGTCCTCCTCTTCGCCGAGGTCGCCGGCTTCCAGCGCGCGGGCGATTTCCTCGATGGCGGCCTCATCGACGGGCGGCTCGGGTTTGGGCGGAAGCGCGACGGTGCTTTTTTCGGGGCGGGGGCGGTTGTTGAAACCATCGAAGTTGCGCACGCCTTCCTTGGCGAACATCCGGTAGCGTTTCTCCATCTCATTGACCACCCACTTGAGAGCGGCCACGGTTTTTTTCGGATCGGTGACGACCGGAACGACCATGTGGGGCAGCTTGTTATACATCTGCATTTCGACCACCTTGGGATCGACCATGATGAAGCGCAGTTCGTCGGGGCCGAACTTGAAGAGGATGGAAGCGATGATGGAGTTGATGCAAACCGACTTGCCGGAACCGGTGGCGCCAGCCACCAGCAAGTGCGGCATCGCGGCCAGGTCGCCGATGACGGTCTTGCCATAGACGTCCTTGCCGAGGGCCAGCGGGATTTTTTTCTTGGCGGAGCGGAACTCGGGGTCGTGCAGGAGTTCGTGCAGCGGCACCGCCACCTTGAGCGAATTGGCCAGCTCGATGCCCACGGTATCCTTGCCGGGAATCGGCGCGAGAATGTTGATGCGCTCGGCACAGGTGGCCCGCGCGATGTCCGCCTCAAGCTGCGAAATGCGGGAAACGCGCAGCCCGGTGGACGGATAGATCTCGTAGCGGGTGATGGTCGGGCCGCGGGTGATGTCGCCGGCGGTCACCTCGATGCCGAAGGCCTTGAGGGTTTCGATGATGGTTTGCTGGGTGGCGAGCAGTTCAGCGCGGTTGGCCTCGGGGGCCTCCGGGGACTCATCCACATCCAACAGATCGAAGCCCGGCAACTCGTAATCCTCAAAGCCGGTGACCGAGAGCGATTGGTGGCCGGGCTTTTTCCGCTCGAAGGGCCTGGCTCCCGCGCTGACCGGGTCGGAGCTGCGGCGTTGGGAGGCGTCGATGATCTGAGGCGGCGGGATTTCGCGCAAGGGCAGCAGGCCTTGGAGGTCGTCCTCATCGAACGCCTTGGCCGCGGTGGCACTGGCGGCGGCCTCGCGATCCTTGCGGCGCTGCTCGCGCTGGCACTCGCGTTCGGCGAGCATTTCGGCCTCCCGCGCCGCCAAGCGCCCCGCCTCGCCGCGCCCCGCCCGCCATTCATGAAACTTGCGCCGCGCCAGCCGGTAGCAGGCCTTGGCGAAACGCAGCGGCGTTTGGCCGGTAAGCAAGATCAGCGCGATGACATAAGTCGTCCCGCTGAGCAATAGCGTGCCGGCCCGGCCGATGACGGAGGAAAGCACCGAGCCGCCCAGGAATTTGCCCAGTTCCCCGCCAGGACTGAACACGCGGCAACGCGCGGCCCAGTCGGTGAAAAACAGGTCCGCCGCATGCAGGAAACAAGCGCCGGACACCAGCAAGACGGCGAAGCCAGTAATCCAGCGCGGCCACAAGCGCCGGTCCAACACCATCTTCACCACCCCAAACCATAGCATGGCCACCGGGATCAACCACGCCGCCGCGCCGAACAACCAGATCTGCACAAAGGCGAGCACCCCGCCCACCGGCCCGATGAAATTGGCACCCGTCTTGCCTGGGGCGCCGCCAAAGCGCTCCAAATACCACCAATGCGGCAAATCCGCCGGACTGTAGGAAACCAGCGCCAACAACAACACCAGACCGCAAGCCATGAGGACTATCCCAATGATTTCATTGGACCACTGCTTGGGCTCGGGTGGCGCGCCTCGTTTCTTGTTGTCCTTGCTTGCCATGGCTCGCTTCCCCGCCAGCATGCCGGATTTTTCCCGGAACGCAAGATTGTTTTCCAAACCCGGACAATCAGGAAACGGAAATCACAGCGGCAGGTCGTAGCTTCTGCCGCCCAGGCCCTCATGCCAGCGGATATAGGCCATGTTGACCATGGTGAAGCCGCCCACCGTCGGGTAGTCCCCGGTGAAATACCAATCGCCGGACTCACCTTCGATGGAGGCGCGGAGGTTGTCGATGGTTTGAAAGATCACCTCGACCTGGCCTTTCCACTCGGTTTTCTCGGGGTACACCATGCGGCTGATCTCCGCGGCAATGTCCTCGTCGGTGAAGTCGGCATAGACCTCCTTGACGCAGTTGCCGCGTGCCGCGGGCGGCTTGTCCATTTCCGCCAGGCACTTTTGATAGATCCGATCCAGCAAGGCGGTCCGGCCCGCCCGGCGGTGCAGATCCACGGCGGCCTGGAACGCGATGAAGCGGCCCAGGTCGGCCATGTCGATGCCATAACAATCCGGGTAACGGATCTGCGGCGCGGTGGAGCAAATCACGATCTTGGCCGGGTGGGTGCGGGCAAGAATGTTGAGGATGGACTTTTTCAAGGTGGTGCCGCGCACGATGGAATCATCCAACACCACCAGATTGTCACCCGGGTCGACCACGCCGTAGGTGATGTCGTACACCAGCGACACCATTTGATCGCGGCTCTTGTCCTGGGCGATGAAGGTGCGCATCTTGATGTCCTTGTTGGCCACCTTTTCCCCACGCGGCCAGTTGCGCAGAATCAGGTCGTCCACCACCTCTGGGGTGAGGGTGCCGGCTGCCGCGCCGTGGAGAATTGCCGCCCGCACTTCCTGGCGGCGATGCATCCGCAGCCCGTCCATCAACCCGTGATAGGCGGTCTCCGCGGTGTTGGGTATGAACGAAAACACGGTCTTGTCGAAAGCACCGTCGATGGCTCCGACCACCTGCGCGACCAGGGCGGAACCCATGGCCTTGCGTTCCCGATAGATTTGCGGGTCGTTGCCGCGGGAAAAGTAAATCCGCTCGAACGAACACGGCGTGTGACGCTGCGGCGCGGCGAACCGGGTGACCGACATCGAGCCGTCCGCCTTGATGGTGACCACGGTGCCGGGCTCCACCATCCTGACTTGCTCGGCTTCCACTTCAAAGATGGTCATCAGGGGCACCCGCTCGGAAGTGAAGGCAATCACGTCGTCGGTCACCAGCATGTGGCAGGGCCGGATGCCGCGCGGGTCGCGCATGACAAACATGTCGCCGTTGCCGATGACCCCGCAAATGGCATAGCCGCCATCCCACGCGGCGGCGGACTGCGCGATGAGCCGCGGCACATCCAGCGCGGCGGAGATGCGCACCGGGATTTCATGGCCGGCCACGCCCTCGTCGCGCAACTGGCGGTACAAATCCGTGTGCGCCTCATCCAGGTGATAGCCGATTTCCTCCAACACCGTCTGCGTATCGGTGCCAAACACCGGATGCTGACCGCGCTCGATGAGCACCTTGTTCAACTCGGCGGCGTTGGTCATGTTGAAATTGCCCATCACCATGAGCGTGCGGGTGGGCCAGTTGCTGCGCCGCAAATACGGGTGGCACGAGCCTGCGTCGAATTGACCGGACGTGCCGTAGCGCAGATGGCCGACGAGCACCTCGCCGCCGAAATCGAAGTGGGTCTTGACACTGGCCGGATCGCGCGGATCGAGCACGCCCTTGCGTGCCAGCTTGTGAAAGTCCTTGAGTTCCTTCTGATAGATCTGTGCCAGCGCATCCTTTTCGATGCCGCGCCGTCGCTGCACGTAGGGCTGGCCGATGGGCATGTTGAGTTTCACACAACCGATCCCGGTGCCGTCCTGGCCGCGATTGTGTTGTTTTTCCATCAACAGGAACAACTTGTTAAGCCCCCACAGACTGGTGCCGTAACGGTCTTGGAAATAAGCCAGAGGCTTGCGGAGCCGCACCGCGGCGATACCGCACTCGTGTCTGAGAAAATCGCTCATATTGGGGAAAATCGCCGCTTCACGCGCCGCTCACTCGCACTCGCACCCCTTCCTCGGGAATCATCCGCCCGATCACCACGCCGCCCGGCCCGGCTTGCAACGCGGCAGGCACGTCCACCTCGGCGACGATGGCGACCCAGCCGATGCCCATGTTGAAGGTGTGGAACCGATCGGTCGCATCGACATGGGCGAGGAGTTTGTCGATACCCGGCAAATCCCATCGCGGAATCTCCAAATCCGCCCCCATGCCGCGGAACAGGCGTTCCAGGTTCTCCGGCAGCCCGCCGCCGGTGATGTGCGCCATCGCTTTGGGCTTCACCCCGGCCGCCCGCAAGCCGCGCACCACATCGTGATAGAGCCGGGTCGGCTGCAACCAGCCGCGCAGTTCGGTGGCGCTCACCTCCTCGGCATGGTCGCGCAAGACCCGCCGCACCAGCGACCAGCCGTTGGCATGAATGCTGTCCGAGGCGTAACCGACCAACACGTCGCCCAACGCGACGGAACCCGGGTCCACCAACGCGGATTTTTCCGCACAGCCGATGCAAAACCCCGACAACTCGATCACGCCCGGTGGGACGATGCCCGGCATTTCCGCGGTTTCGCCCCCGGCCAAAATGCAATCGCAGGATTCCAGGTAGTCCGCCATCCCCGCAATCAGCCGCGTGATGCGGGCTTCGTCAAGCGCCGCGATCCCGATGTAGTCCAGAAACAGCAGCGGATCCCCGCCGGTGGTCAGAATGTCGTTCACATTCATCGCCACCAAATCCTTGCCGGCGATTTCCAGCAAATCCTGCTCCAGCAGCAATTCCAGCTTGGTGCCCACCCCGTCGCAGCCGGTCATGATCACCGGCTCCGCATAAGCGCTCAAATCATAACACGCCGCAAACAGCCCGAAGGCCCCCCACAACTTGCGCGTCTGTTGGGTGCGGCGCACATGCCCTCCGATGTCTCCCACCAGGGCGGCCGCTTTGCGCGTGTCCACCCCGGCCTGCTGGTAAGTCAATTTTCCCGCCATGGTTCCTGCAGCGGTTCTACCAGCCCTGCCGGGCCAGTCACGCATAAAAACTCGCCAATTCACCCTCTCTCTCCCAATCCCGGTGCTTGAAGCATCAAGCGTCGCGGCGGGCCGTCACCGCCAACTTGCGGCAATCATCCCAAAAGCGCAAACAGGTTTGGTTAGACCGGCCGTCAATCAACTGATCCACTGACCTGAAATCTAATTTTCCTTGACTTCCAAGCGTGATTTCCTAAAACACCCCGCCAGCGATCCACACGCGCCATGACATTACCCGTGCCAAGCATTCTCATGCGTCCCGGTCTTGAAATCGGCTACGGCAGCACGATTGCCCGCCTCGACGAGGAGGTCACGCTGGGCGGCGGCACCCATTTTCTGTTGGCCCGCAACGGGCGGGGCAAGACCACCCTGCTGCGCACGCTGGCCCGCAGCCTCAAGCCGGTGGCGGGAAGCTTCCTCACGGCTGGCTTCACCCAATACCTCCCCGAAGACCTGCGCTTCGACCCGTTCATGCCGGCCAAGGTTCTGTTCCGGACGCTGCTGCCCAAGGCGCGGCGCCCGGACGCCCTGGCGCTGGCCGAGCGCATCGAATTGGACGTGCGCAAACCCTATGGCCGCCTCTCCACCGGCAACCGCCGCAAAACCAGCCTGATCATCGCCGAGTTCTCGGTGCGCCCCGCCGGCGGCAATATCCTGCTCCTCGACGAACCCTTCAGCGGCTTGGACGTCTTCGCCCGCCAGGCCTTCGAGGACCTGTGGCAGCAAACCAACGGCACCGTGCTGCGCCTCGTCAGTTGCCACCCGGACTACGATGCCATGGCCTTGCCCAGCACCCTGCTGATCGAAAGTGGCAAAATCCGCTACCTGCACGCCTCCGACCAATCCTGGAGCGGCTTGAAAAAACTCCTTTGAGTTGCCTTGAGGGCCTTGAAATGCGAACGATGTTGTCGTTGGGTCAAATTCTTCGTCTTGGGCGTTCGGCGAGCTCAGCCGAACCGTCTTGGAGTCTTGGGTCTGAGGCGGAGCCTCGCTAGCCGCTCACCGGTGGTGCCCCCGGCGTGACCAACGCGCCCACAACGGGCGACCTCCGGGCGTGAAATTATGGGAAAGTTGAAATTCTATGAAGTCGCTTTATTTAAAATAATTGATTTTAAACTCGACAAGCGGCGATTTTTTTGGAATTTCAGGGGTGTCATGAAGCGAACGCTGCGTCCAGTCCCCGGTTCCGGAGTCTTGAAGGCCTGCGGCGGGGATTTCGGCGGCGGGCCGGTGAGGCCCGGCGCGATGGCGCATACAACCAGCACCCGAAGCGAGAATGCCTATGAAAAACAGCCTTTATTCGATGTCGCCGATGAGTTGCGACGGGGGGACGGATCGATCGGTGAAGTCCCGCAGCGCCAACGCTGACCTGACCCCGGCGATAGCGATTCCGGCGCCGCTGGCCATTCTGGTGGTGGCCATCGTCTATGCCCTGGTCACCAAGGTGGCGTTGGAGGTGACGAGCCT
>Ga0073936_10003147_pt1 | contig 23950 bp, 15 predicted proteins | sample AliMusrvi5mmetaG_FD_87041 | JGI IMG/M metagenome (GOLD analysis project Ga0073936, IMG submission 87041) | Freshwater lake bacterial and archeal communities from Alinen Mustajarvi, Finland, to study Microbial Dark Matter (Phase II) - Alinen... | ecosystem: Environmental > Aquatic > Freshwater >... | reverse complement strand
CCCGTTTAGCAATGGAGGGAGTGAGCGGAATATGATTGTTATTATCAGCGATCTTCATCTGGGCGCCGATACCTCCTATGCCGAGTGCAAATTAAACTGCGGACCGCTTGTAACCTTGCTTAATCAGGTAAAAGCCGCTCCCAATGTCAAAGAACTTGTAATCGACGGGGACCTGGTTGATGAATGGTTTGTTCCTGCCACAACAAATACATACCAGGGAAAAGACCAGGCCGATTTTGTGCAGCGTCTTGCAACAGCAAACAAAGGGATCTTTGATGTTCTGAACAGCATCATTGATGAGGGGAAAATCCTGGTTACTTATGTGCCCGGGAACCATGACCTGGCAATTACAGCAGCAAGCATTGAACTTATCCTTCCCGGGGTAAACCAGGCCCGCGAAAACGTGCAGGGCTTGGGCACGTATTCACCGGGAGGCTGTCCCCAGATTGCCATTGAGCATGGACACCGCTACAATTTTTTCTGTGCCCCCGATCCATATTCAAACCAGGATATCGCCCCGGGCTGCATTCTGCCCCCCGGGTATTTTTTCACAAGAATAGGTGCACTCTGTGCAACACAAAAAAACCCGCCACCGGCAGATACCTTACCCCTGGTCACACCAAACAGTTCGGGGGATGAAAGCCAGCAATTACTGTATCAATACTGGAAGATTTGGGCAACTTCGGTTAAAATGTTCCCTATAACCTACCGGTTTGACCAGACAATCATCGTTACAAACATGGATGGAATAACGGGAACCTTTTCGGTCGACGATGTCGTGCCTTTTCAATCATCGCCAGGAAGCCATATCGATGTGAACCTTTATAAAGGGATACAGGATCATTGGGAAGCAAGGCAGACTTACAACCATGTTCCCATACACAGCACAACAGCACATGCGATCGACTCGGTAATGTCAGCCACCGACATCGACAACCAGGCAAAAATCCAATACTTTTTGAACCCAGCCTCAGATAAAAGGATAGTAGTATTTGGTCATACCCACCAGGCCAGGATGGTTCCGGGGGTCAGTTATACCGGCAAAAAATGTATTTATGCGAATTCCGGGACCTGGATTGACAATAATCCAAACCAAACAACAATGAATTTTGTCATCATAACACCGCAGAGCCTTGACTCAACCACTCAAACCCTTGTAAAACTTTACAATTTCCAAAACCAGGTTGTAACATTAATGGCTCAGGACGCTACACGATATTAACGCTAAGTTGATGATTGAAAATAATAAATTTGATAAATCATTCGGGCCGGTGGGTACATCCGCAGGGATGTTTTTATTTATTGCAGGATTGATTTTAACTTTTTTTCATCTTGCCGGACTGATCTTGCTTTTAATTGGTGCATTTGTTGGCTTTTCGTCTACAAGTACCTTAATTGACTACGAAAGGAAACGTGTAAAATTTTCAAATAATTTATTTGGATTTATCAGAATTGGTCAATGGGTTAAGATTGAACCATCCATGAAAATTGGCATAAAAGAATCAAATTTAACCTGGCGCAGCTATAGCCAGGGAAACAGGCCTCTCGATATTGAAAATAAAGACTATAGAATAATTCTGTTAGACAGTGTGAATAAAGAAATTATGCCGATTAAAAAGTTCAGCACAAATGATTTAGCAAAAATTGAACTTGGAACTATCGGGCATCAACTTGGGTTAAACCTTTATTGAGAATTTAATGGAAAACAAAAAGAACGGTCGAAATAACTAAATCAATCATGGAAAAGGTAAATTGCAAAAATTGTGGCGCGGCCAATCCTGAGACATCAAAATATTGTTCTGGTTGCGGGTATGAACTGCCACGAATAAAAACTGAGATCCTGAGTGAACCGGTGCAGCAGAAACCAACTGAGAGCAAAGACAAAAAGAAACAGAAACTGGGAATTCTTATAGGTATAATTGTCTTTGGCCTTTCGTCCTTTGCAGTCCAGCAAATTTTCTTTAAGGCTCCTTCTTATGACAAAGTCATGATGAAAGTTGCCAGTGAGCTGAATAAATCCTGCCCAATCATGGTGGATGCCGAAACGAGATTTGACAATGCAGTTGCTCTCCCGGGCAATGTTTTTCAGTATAACTACACCCTGGTAAATGTAGATAAACCGAATGCCGATACCACAAGTATGAAAAATTATCTCGAGAATTCGATTACAAATATGGTTAAGACAAACCCTGAAATGAAATATCAAAGGGATCATAAAACAACAATAAATTATTATTATAAAGATAAAAATGGGGTATACCTGTTTATTGTTTCCATAACGTCCGACAAATACCAGTAATTGTGAAACACGATCACTCATCGCTGACACAGGGCTGACAAACACAATGTGGGCAGGGTTTGAAATACCGATCAATCTCATCCACATACAAATAAAAAGAAATGAAAAAATGGCTTTTCCTGCTGATCGCAGTTTCCATGTTCAACCTTTTAAATGCCCAGGGCTGGCATTGGAAAACTCCCCTGCCTACAGGGAATAACCTGCAATCGGTTTGCTTCGCAAACTCAACCACAGCTTACTCTGTTGGTGATCACGGGACTTTTGTATTCACAGATGATGCCGGTGCCAGCTGGAATACGCGTATCACAGGGACTTTACAAAACCTGCATTCCTGCTGTTTTACAGACCTTTTAACAGGTTTTGCCGTGGGTGATTCGGGGACTATTATTAAAACTTACGACCACGGGATAAACTGGACAAGGGAGTCTTCGGGAGCTTTCAATCACTTAACTTCGGTTAGCTTTCCAGATGTGAATACAGGTTATATTACAGGCATGCATGGTACCTTTCTGAAGACCACCGATGGCGGGAACCATTGGTATCCGATGAATTGCGGAACCACTTTAGACCTGTATTCTGTGTTTTTCCTTAACTCAGATACAGGCTTTGTGGCAGGCTCAGGCGGGACCATCCTGAGGACCAATAACGGGGGTATCAGTTGGACTGCACAGAATGCGGGCACAAACCATCCATTGAATTCTGTATTTTTCACCGATGCCAGCAATGGCCATATCGTGGGCGATTATACAACTATCTTAAGGACCACCGACGGCGGACTGACCTGGAACAATCAGTGGCTAGCAAATACAAGCACCTTGAAATCCATATGGTTTACCAGTCCTGATGTGGGCTGGCTGTGCGGTATCCAGGGACTCTTATACTCTACAACCGATGGAGGGATCACCTGGACCAGACATTATCAGGATGCTTCCTTCTTTTTCAACTCGGTCCGGTTCAGCGATACAGGTACAGGTTATGCGGTAGGTGATTACGGGATCATTTTCGAGACTATCGATGGAGGAACCACCTGGAACAGGTATATGCCGGCGACCAACAATATGCTGCAGTCAATAAGTTTTCCTGACAGTACAAACGGGTATGCGGTTGGTGAGCGTGGGACAGTCTTAAAAACAACGGATGGAGGAGCAACCTGGACAAACAAGTATTCGGGGAACCATTTTTGTTTTTATTCTGCATCTTTTCTCAGCAAGGATACAGGGATAGTGGTGGGTACGACACTCGACGCTATGTATGTCCCTGAATATTCCCTGATCATTAAAACGACGGATGGTGGGGATCACTGGACCGACGTCAGCCCGGTTTCGCCCTATTGGTTAAACTCTGTTGTTTTTACCGATAAACATACTGGCTATGCCTGCGGCGCTGGCCTTGTAACTCCCCCCGGCGCAATTTTTAAAACTACAGATGGCGGGAATACCTGGAATTTCATATACCTGGACCAGACGCGCTGGTTATTTTCACTGTATTTCGTTGATAACCTTATCGGCTATGCAGCCTGTGATTTCGGAGGCATCCTGAAGACTATCGATGGGGGAAACACCTGGACTGATCTTCCAAGCGGGACTTACGACAGGTTGTATTCCATATTTTTCACCGATGCAAGTACAGGATATGCTGCGGGCGGATACTCGCGGGGATACGCCACAATGCTGAAAACGACTGATGCAGGATCTACCTGGTTTAGCATTGATCCTGGAATTAATGATTGCCTGCTCTTTGTTAATTTTAAAAATGCGAATACAGGATTTACCGGGGGCGAATTCGGGGCAATTTCCAGGACCGATGATGCCGGACTGACCTGGTCGGTGCAGAACTCGGGTACATATAATGACCTGTGGTCGGTTTGCTTCACCGATGCGGCAACCGGTTTTTTATGCGGGATAGGCGGTAGCATATTAAAGACTACCACGAACGGGGATATTACGGAAGGAGTCAGTCACTATGCAGCGCAGGCTCAACCGTTAAAGATCTTCCCCAATCCTTCTTCAGGGAAGCTTATTATTTTGATGCCTGAACCTGTATCAAAAGCACAGCTGTGTATACTCACCCTGAGCGGGAAAGAAGTTCTGAGTATGTCTGCCAGCGGCACTTCCGTTCATGCCGATATCATCTCCCTCCCCGATGGGATATACATAGTGAAACTTACCACCGAAAAATCGGTATGGGTTGGGAAACTTATCAAATTGTAAAACAAGAATTTACTTATTAAAATATTCTGGGATGGCCGAAAACGAAATCATCAAACATTCGAAAAATGCTTATGAAATTATAAAATCATCGGGGAAAACTATTAAGCATAAGCTATATGAGATCTTCATTGAAATTTTAATCATCGTGATTGCAGTGAGCATTTCTATCTGGTTTCACAACTGGAATGAAAGAAGGCATGATAAACAGGAAGAAAAAGAATTTTTTACCGGCCTGAAGAAAGACCTGCAAAGCGATATGGAAAATATGACCAACAGCCGGAAATTATACGAATATACTTTGCACGGGATATCCTATTTTCTAAAAGCTCAGCATGACACAAAACTGAACCAGGATAGTGTAATCAAATATTCGGATTGCTTCTTCAGCAGCACCGATCTTGACCCTCATATAGGAAGGTATGAAGGCTTAAAAAGCAGCGGCAGGTTTTCAATCATTGAAAATAAGGAGTTATTGAACGATATTATTGAGATGCATGAAAGCATCATTCAAAGGATACAGGATCTTAATCAGAAATATTATCAACAAAACCAGAAAATAGCAAGCCTGATTTCTCAAAATGCCGAGCTGGCACATAATGGAACGGTCATCAATGCTGCTTCCGTTGCAAGCAGAAGCGACTTCAGGATCCTTATCGGCACAAGCGCGGGACTGATAGTAAATAATATCATTCCCATCCACATAACAGGAATTAAAAAATGCGAAGAGATCATTGCCATGATTGACAAGGAACTGAAATAAAAGAATTTATGATGAAATGTGGATTACTTAGCTGGTTGCTCCTGATGTGTGCACTCAATTCGTATTCTCTCGGAGGAGACAGCTGTAAAGTGCTTGTTAAGGAGATCTCTGGCACTTACATTGGAGGTTGTAAAGACAGTCTTGCCCATGGTAAGGGAACGGCAACAGGAGAGGATGTGTACGTTGGAGAGTTTAAAAATGGCCTGCCGGATGGCAAAGGAAAATACACCTACAAAGGCGGAAATATCTTTTCGGGGACCTGGGTCAACGGGGTTAAAAACGGGCCAGGCAAATTCACCTATTCAGCTGGCGGGAAAACGATGACATTAAAGGGATACTGGGTTAATGGCGAATATGCGGGGGCTTCGAACCCTGATGAGTTATACAGGGTCACAAACCACTCGGGTATAGAACATTATGAAATTAAAAAGTTAGAAGGCAAGGAAGTTAAAATAACAATAACTTTCATCCGGTTAATGCAAAAATATGTGCCTCCCGACCTGAAAATCACCAATTCAACAGGGCAGTTAAACCAGGAATTTAATAAATTTACAATCAACGACTATTTCACTCCTGTTACGTGCAACATCTACTTTACAGTGAGATCCAATAATGATTCAAGGCAATGTTTCCTTTTTTTCGACATATTACAGCCGGGCAATTATGAAGTCACTATCACCGACAACTAGAAGACTTCACTGATTTGACAGTCTGTTCATGGTATTGCAGATTAAAAAATTAATCTATACGCTATGAAAAAAATCTCATTGTTTTTTATCGTCATCCTGGCTTTGCCTGTGGTCACGGCAGCCCAGTTTTTCCGGGTCATTACTTTTGACGACGGACAAAATATGAATTTTCTGAGCATTGACCATTCCCTTCCGGGGAATGTATGGCAGATCGGGAAACCCCAAAAGCCCTATTTTGATTCAGCGTATTCGGCTCCGAATGCGATAGTTACAGATACCATTAACTCTTACCCGCTGAACAATTTATCTGTATTTTACCTGTATCTGCCGAATGAGTGGGATGCCCTTGGCCAGATATTGCACTTTCGCTATAAAATAAACTGTGATACATTAACCGACTATGGGCTGATTGAATTCTCACTCGATAAAGGTCTCACCTGGCACAATCTTTTATCCGAGGCAAATGCTTATCAAACCCAGTGGACCATTCAGCTTGCCTATCCTCCCTATACAATGCTGTTTAATAACAACGACACTCTCAATCCTTTTACCGGGAAAAGTTCAGGCTGGTACACCTTCAACATGCCTTTCGGGTTTTATTTTTATCCGCTTGGCACTGATACAGTGTATTACAAACTTTCATTTCACAGTGACGGAAATCAAACAAACAAAGATGGCTGGATGATGGATGATCTGCTGATTGCCGATCTTTATGAAGGCATAGCGGAGAATAATTCTGACTGGCTGATCTCGGCTGAACCAAATCCTTTCGTCTTTGATCTTACTTTGAATGTAAAATCCATAAGTCTGCAAAACCCAAACCAGCAATTTACCTATGAGATATTTTCAGACAGGGGTGAAAAAATGGCAAGCAGGAATTTTTACGGAAACAAAGTTAAAATCGAAGGTCTTGAGAAATCCTCAGCCGGTGTATATTTCCTGAAGATCAGGTCAGATTCTGTCATTATTGGTACCAGGAAACTAATTAAAATCTGATTAAAAAATTAATCAAAGCCCATAACGTGCCTTCAACCGTAAGTTTGACTAAGAAATTGACCATCAGCGTTTAATATGTCGGTCATCTCAACTTTAAATTATCTTCAACCAAACACCTGACGAAATGTCTCTGATCCCAAAAAAAATCCTGGTCCCGGTTTTCATGTTGTTGCTGTCGCAGATTTCGATGGCTCAGACACCGACTTTTAATAAAAAGATCATTTTCAGGGATTCCCTTGACATGGAATATGCCTCACAGCTCGCTGAAACCAGTGATGGCTACCTGGTTATAGGTACCAGCTATACCTGGAATAAAGTGTACAGTTCCGATACCAGGCTGGTTGTTCTTAAATTAAGCCCTGACGGAGCCATCCTGAAGAAAAAAATATACGGCGACAGCGTGAACTGGTATGAATGCCCGCATACGAAAGCAATCATGAAGACCGGAGACGGGAATTTCATCATCCTCCTGCAGCATTATACCAGTGAGTTTGACGGGACCCTTGAATTAATGAAAATCACACCTGATGGTGACAGTCTCTGGACAAAAGCCATACAGCCCGGAAATGGCTTTATAGACTACATTTATCCAAAAACTTTTACCCAGACCCCCGACGGAGACTTTACCATTCTTGGTCAATATGGTTATACCGGGATCATGGTCCGTACCGACAGCTTATGCAATGTAAAATGGGCACAACTTACAGGTGAAAATTCTATTCATTCTGTAACAACAATCAACTCGGTTGCAGCCCTGCCAGATAACAGCATTCTTCTCGGTTATTATGTCTGTAATGAACAAGGCGGATGGGAAGGATCGGGGGTAATAGCGAAAGTAGACAGTGCCGGGGGATTCAAATGGTGGCGCAACATTGGTAACAGACCCTATAACGGGTCGGACCAGGTGTTTGTATCCCTCACAAAAGACAACTCCATCCTTGCCCTTGCAACGACATACTTCTCGACCCCGGCTCCTGCATATCAGACCTTCGAACTGATGAAACTCACAACCGGAAACCTTCTTTTATCTGACACGGTATTCGGACCCAAAAACCCGTTTTTAGATATGTACGGATCAGCATGTTTACTGGACAGCACTATCATTGCATGCGGATTGCAGGGAACTTCGAAGGGTTGCATTTTTAACTGCACCGCCGAAGCAAGAACATTGTTTTACAGGGAATATGTTTACTCTGCGAAGAGCCCCTGTCATAATGCTGCAAGCGGCAACCAGGTGATATTTTCAATATTGCCTACATCCGACGATGGCTTGCTGATGGCAGGCTATTACAGCTATCCCGGGTCTTATGATGAAGATCCCTGGATACTTAAAACCGACCGTTACGGTTGTTTTCAACCAGGATGCGAACCCTGGCCGATTTATATCACGAAACAGCCATCCTCCCAGGCCATCTGCAAAGGCGATACTGCAGTATTCGGCCTTGTAAGCAGCGGGGATTCCATCAGCTTCCAATGGCAGATGAAAACGGCTCAGACCTGGATTACCCTCTATGATGGGAACCTGTTTACAGGAACTAAAACCGATACCCTCAGCCTGCTGAATTCAGGCCAGGTGTTGGAAAACAGCCTGTTCCGCTGCAGGCTGGTTAATCCACATTACACCTTGTACAGTCATACGGCCCAGTTATCGATTTTACATGCCCCTGCTGTAACAACTGAACCTAGCGGACAGTGGGCTGCATCTCATGGAAGGGCAGTCTTCACAGTAAACGCTGCAGGTTCCATGCCATTATCGTATCAATGGTTCTTTAAAAACATGCCTTTGCCAGGGGCAACCGACAGCATTTTCGTGATCGATCCTGTTGATGAAGAAGATTCACCCGGGCCTTACCATTGCATGGTATCAAACCAATGCGGCATTGTCAGCAGCAGGGAGGTCTACCTGTTTCTTTACGGACAGGGCACTGCGGATGACAAGCAGGAACAAGGTGTTAATATTTTCCCGAACCCTGCCGGCAGCAAAGTCAACATAAAATTGCAGGGGACATTACCAATCCTTACAAGCCTGAAAATCATCAACACCCGGGGAGAGATAACCAGGGAGTCTGAATTCAGCCTTGAAACCATTCTTGACATTTCATCCCTGGTGCCAGGTCTTTATATTCTTGAATTCAACACAAACGGGCAGATCATACACAGGCGGCTAATGGTCAACTAAACCTCAGAACCTGGAGCATAATAGTCGGCAGGTGCCGGAGACAAGGTTCTATTGTGAAACGCTCCCGTTCGAAAATTCGGTTTTCACCGTGATGTAACCGGGATAAGATAACATGCTGGTTCCCACAAGTATGCTGGGTTTAAGCTTCACCTTGAAGCGGGTAGGCACATGGCTGACGCCGGCAAGGTTGAACCCGAAATTAAAAATTGCATCCATTGATTTCCCTTTGAGGGCCTGCTTCAGGTCAGTATTTAACGGTACTGATATCACTGCGGATGAGGACGGGGGTACCGTGATGGGTTGCATGAAAGAGCCGGCGACCATCTGGATATCGTCTATGAAAATGATGTACTCAATGCCGTTAATACCTGCAGGTGCGGGATTGGGATTTTTCACTTCGATATTCAGGATAAGTGAAAGCGGAAGTTCTGGCTGTGTGAGGGCTCCCATGATCATGGCGAAATCGGCCACACCAACGTCTTTCAGGGAGGTATAGGCATCGACCTGTATCCCGGCAACCAGGATGTTCTCTGCCGAAACCAGGCGAAACTCGCAGTTCGCAAGGTTGATGGCCGTTTTTGCCTGCTTCGTTACTTCGCAGGATACCATGGACTGTATGAGGATTACTAAGACTAAAAGCCCGGGGAACATCTTTATTTTCATGCCGCAAAATTAGGTATTTTAGCATTCCCAAAAATCTGCTGTTTAAATGCGACTTGCGGTAAGATGTACATTGTTCTTTTTATCATGCCTGTTTATTGCGGGAAATGCCATCGGCCAGCCTCATAAAAAATCAAACAGGAAACCGAATTTCATCATCATACTGGCTGATGACCTTGGATACGGGGAAACGGGGTGTTACGGACAAAAGATCATCCGCACCCCCAATATTGACAACCTGGCTTCACAGGGGATGAGGTTCACCGATTTTTATGCGGGAAGCACAGTTTGCGCACCTTCACGCTGCTGTTTGATGACAGGCCTTAACACAGGGCATTCGCAGGTCCGCGACAACTTCGAGATCGGCAAGTGGGAAGATTACCTGGGGCAGATGCCTCTTGAACCAAATACCTTAACGCTTCCGCTCATGCTGAAACAGGCGGGATATAAAACAGCCTGCATCGGTAAATGGGGACTGGGAGGACCGGGTTCCACAGGGGTTCCCGGCAAACAGGGATTTGATTTCTTCTTCGGATACCTATGCCAGAGGCAGGCTCACAACCATTATCCGTATTACCTCTGGCTCAATAATGATAAGTTCATTACCGGGAACCCCGACTTCAGCCCTCACCAGAAACTGGGAGGTGATCCCAGGAATCCTGACAATTACAAACAATACCAGGGCACGTCTTATGCAGAAGATCTGTTTACTGAAGAAGCGCTTAGTTTCATCAGTTCAAATAAGGATTCTTCGTTCTTCCTGCTGATGACTTACACCCTCCCCCACCTTGCATTACAGGTACCCGATCATTACCTGGTACAGTATCCCGAGTTGATGGACGACAATCCGTATACCGGACAGCTGGGATACCTGCCGGTCTTTCACCCTCATGCCACCTATGCTGCCATGGTCAGCGCCCTTGACGATGCAACGGGGAAGATACTCAAGGCGCTTGCCGACAACGGGCTGGATTCAAATACCTGCGTGATCTTTACCAGTGATAACGGGGCTACGTTCAGTTTGGGAGGGGCCGATCCGGGGTTCTTTAACAGCAACGGAATCTGTCGCGGTGGGAAAGGCGGGTTGTATGAAGGCGGGATCAGGGTCCCCTTTATCGTGCGATGGCCGGGTAAGATTAAGGCAGAAGAGGTTTGTTCAACCCCTTATGCTTTCTGGGATATCATGCCTACCCTGGCCCAACTTGCACATGTCAAAACACCTTCAAATATTGATGGTATCTCCCTGGCCCCTGTCCTCACAGGAGCAAAAAATCCTCCTTCTCACGAATTTCTTTACTGGGAATATGCCAGCACGGGGGGAAATGTTGCGATAAGAGCGGGTAACTGGAAACTGCTTCGTAAAGACATGATCAAAGAGCCGGGAAGGACCTGTGAACTGTACGATCTTTCGGTTGACCCCGCCGAAAATTTCAACGTGGCAAACCAGCATCCCGATATCGTCAGGAAATTAAAACAATATATCAGGACACGCACCCAGGCTTCAAAAGCTGAGTGGAATTTTATTCACAACTGAGGTAGCGAAGTAGCGAAGTAGCGAGGTAGCGAAATAACAAAAATAAAATAAACTCAATGACTGCCGACTTCTAATTTCGCTACTTCGCTACTTCGCTATCTCGCTATTTGTTTAGTATTCATCCCAGCTCTTTATCTCTATATCCTCCGGCTTAAGCAGGCAGAACGCCACGATGAAAGCGTTGGCCAGGTTGGCGTTGGTGATGAGGGGGATATTGAAATCGACGGATGTGCGGCGGATGAGGTAATCGTTGTTGAGCTCGGTGCGTGAGAGATTCTTTGGGATATTTATCACCAGGTCGATCTTGCGTTCTTTTAGGTAATCAACAATGTTCGGTTTGAGGTCTTCATCGGGCCAGTGAAGGACAGTTGATTCTATGTCGAAGGATTTGAGGAACTCGGCAGTACCCGGCGTTGCATAGAGATTGTAACCCAGCTCAGAGAGTTTGCGGCATCCTTCCAGCAGGGTGGTTTTAGCCTTTGCCGGCCCTGTTGAAAGCATGATATTTTTCCCGGGGATCCTGTAGCCTACGCTCAGCATGGATTTAAGAATGGCCTCATAGAATGTGTCACCTATGCAGCCTACTTCACCTGTTGATGCCATGTCGACTCCCAGTATGGGATCGGCTTTACTTAAACGCGAGAAAGAGAACTGGGGAGCCTTAACCCCGATATAGTCCAGGTCGAACAGTGATTTATCTGGTTTTTCGAACGGCAGCCCAAGCATGACCTGGGTGCCAATTTCAATCAGGTTTGTCTTCAATACCTTGGAGACGAAAGGGAAGGACCGTGAAGCGCGGAGGTTGCATTCAATGACCTTGATGTCGTTTTTCTTTGCAAGGAACTGTATGTTGAAAGGCCCTGTGATATTCAGTGAATCTGCAATATCGCGGCTGATACGTTTTATCCTTCTCACCGTCTCTATATAGAGCTTCTGGGGAGGGAAAACTATGGTTGCATCCCCCGAATGTACCCCTGCAAATTCGACATGTTCAGAGATCGCATAAACCACGATCTCGCCTTTCCGGGCGATGGCGTCGATCTCGATCTCCTTGGCTTCCTGTATGAATTCGGAGACCACAACCGGATGCTCTTTCGAAACTTTTGCAGCCAGTTTAAGGAAGTATTCCAGTTCGTTTATATTCGAAACCACGTTCATGGCAGCCCCTGACAAAACATATGAAGGCCTTACCAGGACAGGGAACCCGACTTTTTCGGCAAATTTGAGGATTTCATCCAGGCTGGTGAGCTCCTGCCAGCGGGGCTGGTCTATACCGAGTTCGTCGAGCAGGGATGAAAACTTATGCCTGTCCTCGGCCCTGTCAATGTCGACAGGTGAAGTGCCGAGCACATGAACTCCCTGAGCATGCAGCTTCAAAGCAAGGTTGTTCGGTATTTGTCCGCCCATGGAAATGATTACACCGGCAGGATTTTCAAGGGTGATAATATCCATCACCCTTTCGAAAGAAAGTTCGTCAAAATACAACCTGTCGCAGAGGTCGTAATCTGTGCTTACTGTTTCGGGGTTATAATTGATCATTACCGAACGGTAACCTGCCCTCTGCACTGTCATCAGTGCATTCACGCTGCACCAGTCGAACTCTACCGAGCTGCCGATACGGTAGGCGCCTGAACCAAGGACGATCACCGACCTTTGTAGGGATGAAGCATCCGCCGCATAGTCTATATCATGTTCATTCCCTCCGTAAGTGAGGTAGAGGTAATTGGTTACTGCAGGGTACTCCGCAGCAAGGGTATCGATCTGTTTGACTGCAGGCAAAATACCCCGGCTGATGCGGTGTTCCCTCACCCTGAGCATATCCCTTCCAACCTCGGTCTTGTCATGTTTCAATATCAGCCTCCCGATCTGGAAATCGGAGAACCCCAGCCGTTTCGACTCTTTCAATAATTCATCAGGCAGTTCCTCAAGGCTCGCAATCTTTGAAAGCCCGTTGCTGAGTCGGAAAATATTTTGCAGCTTATAAAGGAACCACCTGTCGATGCGGGTTAGTTCCCATATCCTGTCGACAGTGAACCCCGCTTCCAGGGCCTGGGCGATAACAAAGATCCTCATGTCGGTGGGTTCGGTAAGTTCGGTTTCAATGGCCTCGACTTCGAGGTCCTTGTTGCCGACAAAACCGTGCATCCCCTGCCCTATCATCCGCAGTCCTTTTTGAATAGCCTCTTCGAAAGTGCGGCCTATGCTCATGATCTCTCCTACGGATTTCATGCTGGACCCTATCTGTTTTGAAACCCCGCTGAACTTTCCAAGGTCCCAGCGCGGGATTTTCACCACGATATAATCGAGAGCCGGTTCAAAAAAGGCGGATGTGACACGTGTTACCGAGTTTTTCAATTCATGAAGCCCGTATCCCAGGGCAAGTTTTGCAGCAATAAAAGCCAGGGGATACCCGGTAGCCTTTGAAGCAAGCGCCGAAGACCGCGAGAGCCTGGCGTTTACCTCGATCACGCGGTACTCTTCAGAATCGGGGTTGAGTGCATACTGGATGTTACATTCTCCCACAATGCCCAGGTGCCTGATGACTTTGATAGAAAGATCGCGGAGCTTGTAATACTCAGCATTGGTAAGGGTTTGAGAGGGAGCAACCACAATACTTTCACCCGTATGAATTCCAAGCGGATCGAAATTCTCCATATTGCAGACCGTGATGCAGTTGTCGTGGCGATCGCGCACCACCTCGTATTCTATCTCCTTCCATCCTTTGAGAGATTCCTCGACAAGGATCTGTGGTGAATAGGAGAAAGCTTTCGCGGCCATTGTTTTCAGCTCTTCTTCGTTACCGCAAAAGCCGCTGCCTTGTCCGCCGAGAGTGAATGCGGCCCTTATAATAATCGGGTAGCCCAGGCTGGAAGCCGCCTCAAGCGCCGCTTCTGTTGAATCCACCGCAAAGCTGGCCGGGGTTTTCACCCCGATCTCAAGGAGTTTCCCCACAAACCTTTCCCTGTCCTCGGTATCGATGATGGTTTGCACCGGGGTCCCAAGCACTCTTACATTATACTTATCAAGCACCCCGGTCTGGAACAGTTTCACCCCGCAGTTGAGTGCTGTCTGCCCCCCGAACGAAAGCAAAATGCCGTCGGGGCTCTCTTTTTCAATAACCCTTTCAACGAATTCGGGAGTGACCGGGAGAAAATAAACTTTATCGGCTATCTCTTCGGATGTCTGTATCGTGGCTATATTCGGGTTGACCAGTACCGTAATTATCCCTTCTTCTTTCAGCGCCTTAAGGGCCTGGGATCCCGAGTAATCGAACTCCCCGGCTTCGCCTATTTTAAGTGCCCCCGAGCCGAGGATGATCACCTTGCGTATGTCTTTGTTCATCATATTTTCCATCAGAGTGACCCTCCTTCTTCCATCAGTTTAAAGAACTCATCAAACAGGAACCTGGTATCGTTAGGTCCTCCCGATGCTTCGGGGTGAAACTGGGTTGACATGAAAGGCCTGGTTTTATGCCTTATCCCTTCATTCGTTCCATCGTTAAGGTTGATAAAATAAGGTTCCCAATCACTCCCAAGGGTTTGATTATCCACGGCAAACCCGTGGTTCTGGCTGGTTATATAAGCCTTGTTGGTCCCGACTCTCAGTACAGGCTGGTTGTAGCCCCTGTGACCGTATTTGAGCTTGTACGTCTTTGCTCCACCGGCAATGGACATCAGCTGGTTCCCCAGGCAAATCCCGAAAACCGGGGTACTATTCTCCAGCGCTTTTGCAACATGGCTGATGGTTACTGCGCACATTTCGGGATCGCCGGGGCCATTCGACAGTACCAGTCCATCGTAATCCTCTTTTGTAAAATCATAATCCCATGGCACTCTTTTGACCGTTACCCCGAGGTCTATCAGGCAGCGGAGGATGTTATTCTTCACCCCGCAGTCAACCAGTATGACTTTCTTATCGGAACCCTCATAAACCAGGGGTTTTGGAATGCTGACCTTAGCCACCAGGTTGTCTTTATTGGGATCGTAGAAATCGATGTCGCCTTCGGTGGGCGAGATCATCTTGCCGAGCATGGTTCCTTTTTCGCGGAGGTGCTTGGTCAGAGCTCTTGTATCTATTCCGTACAAGCCGGGGATATTGTATTCACGCAACCAGTCACTGAGGCTTTTCATGGCATTCCAGTGACTGTAATCCACCGAATAATCAGAGATCACAAGCCCTGTGATGTGCACGTGGTCGGATTCAAAAAACTTTGAAAGCCCGTTTTCGAAGCGGTCGCGGGGCACACCGTAATTCCCTATGAGGGGGAAGGTGAGCACCAGGATCTGCCCCGTGTATGACGGATCGGTTAGGCTTTCGGGGTAACCGGTCATGGCGGTGTTGAACACCACTTCCCCTGCTACGGAACGGTCGGCGCCGAATTGCGTCCCATCAAGCCTGGTGCCGTCGTCCAGGATCAGATAACTTTTATTGTTCATTCCATGACAGTTTAATAAATACAGTTTCAAAGGGGGCTATCGTGAGATCCCCGTCAACAGGCCTGACCACTTCACCGGCTGCATCGAGAAGGTATGCCTTTATTTTATTTTTGTCTCCGGATGTGCGTGCAGCCAGGTTTTCAAGCAGCTTGCGCGGATCAAAGCTTACCGGTTTGCCTGCCGTTTCCCGGAAGTTATAGATCACCGCACCCCTGCCTTCAGCAGGGCAAACGTTCACCAGCAGCAGGTTTGACGGGGTGTTCCCCATCAGGGCTGAAGATGTGGGTTTGCCGTTGTCTTTCCCGGCGGGGAGGACTCTTGCGAGCATAGTAACGCGGGAGCCCCAGGCAAAGGCGGCAGCTTCATCCCTGCCGATAACAGGATCGGAAGTAATGATGTAAGTCCATTTAAGTTCCCCTTCCTGGCTTGCCAGGAAGTTGGTGGTCCAGTAATTGTTGAGTACCCAGGAGTAGATCACGGGTTCAGGTTTGCTTACCACCGCCTGGAATTTGCCGATATTGAGATGGCCAAGCTGAACTACAGGGATCTCGGGGGAAACAAAGACCAGTCCGGCGCTGTCATCTTCAATTGATATATAATTCTGTATCCCCTGCCAGTCGGTAGCCGAACCGTTGATCTGGTCCTTGCCGGCTTCAACCGCGGCGCCCGCGACTTCGTAAAAAATGCGGTTCTCCTTTTTCATATTGAAAGGAAAGGAGATGTATACACCCTCGGGGTCTGTCACTGCAAGTTTCACCATTGAATACAAGAACTCAACCTGCTTGGAATGTTTGTAAAGCCTGATCTCGCAGGTGATCCCTTCTTCATTTGCGCATCCACTTAGTTGTCCCTTCAGCTTTAGTGCAGTCCACACCGGGCCTTCAGTTACAGCCGAAATCTTTATCTTTTCCCAGGTCCTGCGGTGGCATTCATCGAGATGCCTGTTTGAGATCTGTTCCCTGTTGTTTCCAAGAGTTTCGTATATGAATTCCCCGAAGCCGTATTCCGCGCCTGGTTTCACCAGTTCGCGGCCCGCCTGCTTGTCGTACAGGCTGGTGATCTTCCCGCTTAAGGTATCTATTTTCAGTGAGTACCAGCGGTTTTCAACACTGCCGGCGAACCTGGTCCTGGCAGCCTGCTTAACGGGCTCAGGTGTAAGCTCGATACGGTATGAGCGGTATCCCAGCGGGGGGATTTTTGAAGCAAAAAGTGTCCAGTAGCTGCCTTCGGCCCTTTCGCTCCAGGTCTGGGCCGGTATTTCTTTATTATCCTGGTCCAGTATTTTGAACTGCCTGTCGCCGGGCAGGAGTTGGTGGTCGATATACAGGTTCACATACCCGTTGCGCTCCCGGTTAAGGGTGTTGATCACGGCTGCCGATGCCTGTTTTTTATAAACAGGAAGATATCCCTGCACCATACCCATGACCTCTTCCCTGAGTATCCTGTTTTTCTTGACAGCTTCCCAGGTATAACTAAGCTTTTCGCCCAGCTGCACCACGCTGTTCTCGCATAAAGGTTCACTTATGCTTTCGGCAGCCCCGAAGGTATGTTCATCGTAGAATGCAAGGTCTTCGGTTATCTGTTTATACAGGCCGGTCACATGTGGACCGGGTTCTTCACCGAGTAAAGCTGCCATGGCCATCAGCCCGTTGTTTGCTATAAAATCGGTATGCGCCATACGGGTGTAAGCGGTGGTGAGCGCCGCAGAACCAAAGCCGTCTATCCACCAGTCGGGCCAGGCACCATGAACGACGGGCAGTTCCTTCTCATGCTTTGCCCTCACCTCTTCGAGGAATTCCGAGATGGTGGCAAGCCTCAGCCGTGGCCAGAGGTAGGTCTCGTTCCATTTCTTCACTATTCTGCAGGCTGCTGTTGAAGGTGGAGAGTTATCGGTAAAATACCCGCTGAACTGTATGGCATATTCATTGAAAGGATATCCTTTGCGGTTTATTTCAGAGAGGTGCGGCAGCAGTGATTTTTCAAGGGCTTCAGTTGAACTGATGATCCCCATGTTGTTCCCCCACATATAATGCTCGGGGCGGTTTACTATGATCCTTTTGCCTGAAGGGCTTTCCCATAAAAAAGTAGTGGGACGGTCAAAGGGTTTAAGCGCCCTGTCGGTATTCTGTCCCATATTGAGAAAACTAACCCCTTCACTGCTGAGGTAATCGGCCAGACACCAGGGAACCCCGTTGATATCATCCTGCATTGCCGTCTTCACCTTGAAGCCCTGGGTCCTGAACCAGGCTGCCGGCTTGAGGGAAGCTGCGATGGAGGGTTCATCGCCCAGGTCGGATGAGTTAAGGTAAAGTGCCGTAAGCTCAATTCTGCCTTCAGCAGCCCGTCGCTTCAGTCGTTCAATCTGTGACGGGGGCCTTGTCCTGAGGTATTCGTTCACAGCCCAGGAAGTTTCGCAGGTCCACCTGAACCTGGCGTCATCGGGCAAAGAATCAGTCTGGTCGCAATAGTCCAGCGCATAATCTATATACCTCAGGTGCTCAGGCAGTATCTCGGTCTGCGGACGGGTATAACCTATATCGGTATGGGCGTGCTGCACAAAATAGATCTTCCATGGTTTGACCGGCATGAGAGTGATTTCTTTTTCAACTGTAGCACTGCCTTCCAGAGTAACCTTCACAAGGTTTTTATAACTGCCCTGAGCCACAGGCATCTGCAGGAGGAATGAATTATAGCCGGGCTCAACAGTAACCTGCCTGGCTGCAGCGTTTGATTGCTCAATGCCTGCTCTTACCGGTTCTCCGAGGCGGACAATTGTCAGGCTTACGCAGTAGCTTCCTTCTTTTCCGGGGCCCCTGAGGATGGTTTGCTGCTGGTCAAGCGAAATCTTCTCTTCCACCCCCGATTCAAAAGTCATATACCAGGTGTTGCTGCCTGCCGATTCCCCCACGACTTTGATCACCTGTCTTTCACCTTTTTTAATGACTGTGGATGGCAGGGTAAGAAAGGCATAACCCATGGGGTCGTTGTATTTATCGAGCATGGTGGTCATGAACCTGAGGGAAGATCCTTCACTGCCGGTTACCGTCCACTCTTTCTTCTCTGATACAACAGGATTGGAAAATTCAAGGCAATATTTCCCATTCACATACAGCTTATAGGTATGACTTTCGGGATTGGCATCTATGCCGAACATCCATACGAAACTTACTTTCCCTGATGAAAGGGCGGGCGGAACCTTTTCGGTTTCCCATTCTATATACCTGCCTGAATCGACTGAACGGAGCAGGAGCGAGTTTTGCACATCGGGATCCGGGGAGTGATATCCGAAACCTCCTCCTTTAAGTGAATGCTCCCATCCCCTGAAAAATGTGGATGACTTTTCGGTTCCCTCTTTTGCTGAAAGAACGCCAGCAGCAGAGCATAGAAGGACAACGAGCAATGTCTTGACAGGTTTATTCATGGAAGAGCATTTCTTTCTTTACAAGGGTCTTCGGCATACCCGGACTTTCAAGGTAGAGTTCGAGTCCGGCGCTTCCAGTGCGTTGCAGGTATTCCACCCGTATCGCGTGATATCCTGCGTTCAGGCCAAGTTCCACACTCTTTGCTTCCATTGAATGCAGCCCGTCATTATTTATCATGACCCTGTCGTCGATTATCATCTTGCTGCCGTCGTCAGATACAAGCGTGAATTTATACAATGCGCGTTTGGGGACCTTGATGAACCCGAAAAAATACATGGCAAAATTTTCATTTCGCTTTTTAGGCGCGAGGGTAAGGGTGTCGACCACCCCGAAATACCATTGAAGCAAAGGTTTGAAGTTAGGCATTTTATCCCATTCACCTTCAAAATACCTGTACGCAAGGCCGGGCTTCAGTTCTGAAACAGATCTTGCCGCATTGGGTATATAGTACTTGAATTGCCTGCTGCTGGTCCCGCTAACGGGTTTCCCGTTCCTGAAACATCTTGCATTCACATAAGCAGGACGATACAGGCTGAATTGTCCTTTATAAAGGATACCGCTGGTGTCGACGTCCCTGATAGTATCGCTCACTTTGAACCGTATCTCAACATTGGGGCGGTCGGAAGACAACTGCACGTTTACCGAATCGACCAGTCCTGAAAAATCGCAAATTATCGCGGGAGGATTGTTAAAATCACGGGGGCCTTTGAAATCAAGAACGATCACTGAATTGATTGTGTCGGGAGGATTTTTCGGAAGAGTAAGTGTGATCGCTTCGTTGGACCTGCTGAATGTCAAGGTGGGATGTTTTGAATCGGAAAGGATATATGCCTTGTTAAGTTTATTCATACAGCCTTTGACCACCAGATGACCGTTAGCGGGCCAGTCAAATACATGCAGGTAAAGCCTGAATCCGTTCTTAAGGTTTTTCATGGTACAACGCCCCCAGGGAGTTGAAGTGAAGGGGCTGGCCTGTGTTCCGTAAATGGCTTCCGAATTGAGATCCATCCACCGGCCCAGGCCTTTGAGCCTGTCTATACTTTCCTGTGGTAATGTTCCGAGTGACGTCGGACCGACATTCAGGAGATAATTTCCTCCTTTGGAAGCTATATCAGTAAGCATCCTGATGATCTCCTTCAGGCTTTTAAAATTCTTGTCGTGGCTGTTATACCCCCAGTGGTCGTTCATGGTCATGCAGGTTTCCCAGTCAGTACCTGGCAGGCCGGTGGGCGGGATCTGCTGTTCAGGTGTACCGAAATCCCCTCCGAACATACCCTGTTTGGTCAATCCTTCCATGTCGAGCCTTCCTGCCCCTACCCTGTTGTTGATGATGATATTCGGCTGAAGGCTTCTCACATAATTGTACAGATCAAGGCCGCGGGCCTGGTTCCAGGTCGATTCCCATTCCCCGTCAAACCACAGCACACCGATATCCCCGTACTGGGTGAGGAGTTCTTTAAGCTCGGCTTTCATGTATGAAACATACCTGTCGTAATCGGCGTCGCCGGCAGGCCTGTTGGTTTCCCATTCCCTTCTCGGAAGGTAATCGGGATGATGCCAGTCCATGATGGAATAATAAAAACAAAACTTCAGTCCGTATTTTTTGCAGGCCGCGGCAAGCTCAGTCATAGGATCCCTCAGGAACGGTGATCTCATAATGTTGAATCCCGTCTGCTTTGTATCGAACATGCAAAAGCCGTCGTGATGCTTCGAAGTGATCACAATGTATTTCATCCCCGCATCCTTTGCGGCCTTCACCCAATCATCGGCATTGAAATTCACAGGATTGAACTGCCCCTGGAATTTGTCATACGTTTCAAGGGGGATCTCTGCTGAGGTCCTTATCCATTCCCCGTATTCGTTTTTTCCATTCCAGGTCCCGGCAGGGACAGAATACAGCCCCCAGTGGATGAACATCCCGAAGCGGGCGTCGCGCCACCATTGCATTCTTGAGTCATGCTGTGCAGGAGTTTCTTTCTGGGCAAAAAGCCTTGCCAGAAAACAAAAAGAAATGAAAAAAAGAGTCAATGATCGTTTCATTGGTATATTTGTTTTAGAATTATTTTTCTTTCGGGCGACTAAATTAAAAAATCTGACCTTTGGAAACCAACTTAACGCTGATGAAAAGGCTGCTTTGTTCATTACTTTTTATATTCCTCATCAAATCCATGAGCGGGGCGGTGGTCCTGCCTTCAGTTCTTTCGGATCATATGGTGCTCCAGCAATTCAGCTGGGTTTACCTATGGGGACGTGCCGATCCCGGCGAATCTTTCACAATAGTTACAAGCTGGAACGACAAATCTGCAGCGGTCAGGGCCGATCCTTCGGGGAACTGGGCTGTAAGAATGTTCTCGGGTGGTCCCGGAGGACCATATACCATTACTATCACTGCAACAAACAAGGTGGTTATAAATGACGTGATGGTTGGCGAAGTCTGGATCTGCAGCGGGCAGTCCAACATGGAGTATACTTTCAAAGACCTTGGCGGCTGGCCATATTTTCCCGATCTGAAAAAAAGGGTGGATACCTCCCACCTGCAAAAGATAAGGCTTTGCACTGTAAAGAAACAGGTGTCGAAATTGCCTTCCGATACCTGCCATGCCGAATGGCTTCAAGCAGATTCTTCAAGCATTCTGAATTTCAGCGCCACCGCTTTGTACTTTGGCCTGGAGTTATACAAACAATTCCATGTTCCTATCGGACTTATAGTTTCGGCCTGGGGCGGAACCCCTGCTGAAGCATGGACTCCGCTTGAATACCTTAAATACACTCCCGGCCTTTCATATTACGTGAATCATCCTAACAACCCGACCTGGGATGCCTCCGCCCCTTCAGTGCTGTTCAACGGGATGATACATCCCCTTCGCAATTACACCATCAAGGGATTTATCTGGTACCAGGGCGAAGCTAACCGGTACGACGCAGATCTTTACGGCAACCTCATCAGCGGGATGATCAGGTCGTGGAGGCAATACTTCAGGCAGCCCGAACTTCCTTTCTTTTTTGTACAGATAGCGCCTTACGATTACCACGATTATAAAGAAGCAAGCGGTTATCTGAGGGAAGCCCAGGAGAAGGCGCTCGCTGTCGAAAATACAGGGATGGCCGTTACCCTGGATATAGGCAATCTCAAAGACATCCATCCGAAGAACAAGGAGGAAGTGGGGCGCCGCCTTTCCATGCTTGCTATCGCAAAAGCCTACAAACAAACCTACCTCAGGTCCTTTTCAGGGCCGGCCTACTGGTTTTCAAGGATAGAAACTGACAAGATCCAGGTATATTTTAAAAACAGTGATTTTGTTTATAGCAAATCCGATAATATCACCGGCTTCAGGATTGCAGGCAGAGACGAGGTCTTTAAGCCGGCAACAGCGGTGATCATGGGAAGTTCAGTGATGGTCAGCAGCACTGAAGTCCCAGAGCCGAAGTACGTGAGGTATGCTTTTCTAAACACCGATACCTCTTCTATATTTGACCGCTGGGGTTTGCCTGCAGGCTCTTTCCGCACCGACACCCTTCATGTCAACTACCGCGAAGCTGTGATCTCCCCGGTTTTTGATCCGGCAGGCAAAAGCTGGAAGGTGGGATTGCATTGTGCCGACAATACTGCCGTGATCCATTTTACTACCGACGGAAGCACACCTTCAGACTCATCTGCCATCTGTTCTGATACCCTGAGGTTCAGATCAGGCTGCCATCTTATAGCCAAAGCGTTCCTGCAGGGCATACCCTCTCAGTCATCCGCAGAAATAGAATTTATTAAACATGAGGCGCTTGGGTATAAAGCAATTCTGAAGAATCCTCCAAATCCAAGGTACGGGGGCAATGAATACACCCTTACCGACGGGATGAGGGGCAGCGAAAATTATTATGACGGGAGATGGCTTGGGTTTTTGTCGAACGACTTACAGGCTGTTATTGACCTCGGTGAGGAGAAGCAGATAGGTGAAGTAAAGATCAGTTTCCTCGTCAATACCGCTTCGTATATTTTCCCTCCTGTTTCGGTTGAATTTTATACCAGTGCCAACGGCAAAAATTATGAGAAAGCAGGTAACTTTAAGCCTGTTGCACCCGGCAAAGCCTCACTGGAAGCGGGGGCAGCTATCCTGCATATTTCTTCCGACCGTATCAACCGGCAGGCGAGGTATATAAAGGTTATTGCGGTTAATCAAAAGACCAACCCGCCCTGGCATAATGCACCAGGGCAGAAGTGCTGGCTTTTTGTGGATGAGGTGGAGTGCCTGAAATAATTTTAGGGCTTAGTCTTATACTACTACACAGGGTGATTTAATTACATCAAGTTGCAACAATTCAACAACATCATTATTCTTTATGCCATTAGCGTATAATGACTTGTCATCTGTACAGTCTCCGCCCCCATTCGGCTTACCCATTTTCCATATCGTCGTGCCGGTACCACCAGTTGGTTTTGCAGTGTAACCTTTATCCCGGATAATTTGTATCACGTCGATAGGCCGGAGTTTTGTGTAGTCACTTACATCGATTGTAGCAACATATTTGCTATCATTAACATTAACAAAATTAACTGTCAGTGCCATAGCTCATGAATTTTAGTTGATAATTTTGCCACTAAAGTAGTAAACATTTTATAAAATGCAATATTGTTTGTCGAAAATTTAAATAGGGTCTGCTGATTATGTCAACTGGTTTTCAAGTCTAAATTTTCCACGAAAAATACCTGGAATAGTTTTCTTGGAGAGAATTCCGCCAACCATTCTGCTGAAAAAGTTACTGCTGATAAAAT
>Ga0073936_10003145_pt1 | contig 23953 bp, 22 predicted proteins | sample AliMusrvi5mmetaG_FD_87041 | JGI IMG/M metagenome (GOLD analysis project Ga0073936, IMG submission 87041) | Freshwater lake bacterial and archeal communities from Alinen Mustajarvi, Finland, to study Microbial Dark Matter (Phase II) - Alinen... | ecosystem: Environmental > Aquatic > Freshwater >... | reverse complement strand
ATGTCATAAACATTTGAATCTTATCTAATTTTAGAACGATCAAATTTGGATAATGTTTGACCGATTCATCTAATTGATCATACGACTCTTTGGGAACAATTATAATTTCCCCTACCCTCAAGAAAGGCACTTTAGGATCAGGAGTTATTCCTTTATATTGAGTAATTTTTATTACTTGATTATTAGAATTAACAACGAATTTTTCTAAATGCCCAATAGGCACCCTTAATGATTGGATGATGTTTTCTTCAGCTATGTCCGCTGTCATCGCCCCATCCGCACGCACAGCATTTAAAGGATTTGTTGGCAATCCCTCCTGTGTTATCGGAGGCATCCCTTTTATGCTCATCCCATATACCATGTGATCAACTTCCACACTTGTACGTGTTTTGAAGAAATGGGAATTGTCCCATTTACGGATTTCTCCCAACATGCGATTCAAATACCCTCTAGCCCTACTAATAACTTTAAGATCATGCGAATCCCTTGCTTTGTTATAAACATCTTCTAGCCAACCCAAATCAAATTCCCTGTTTAATTCATCATTCTGTAATCCAATATCTAAACAAAGATGTCGTATTTTGTAAAAACTCATATCCAACATAAATATTTCTCTATTCAATCTGACCTTCCCCAGTCTCGACTCTTGTCCTTGATCCATCTTAGCAGCCATCGCCTCATCACCTTTTAATTTTACGCCCTTTTCAGATGAGAGCACTACTGGAACCTTATTATAAAAAACCTGTCTTACCTCTACTCCTATTCCCCCATATAGTGCAGCCTCATAACCTGGAAGAACGTTCAAAGGATATTTAGATTGCCATGCTTTTAATTCATTTTTTAAATGATTAACTCTAGCAGAAGAAATTACACTTCCTGAAACCATAAGTCCGGTTTTCCCCTTATCAGAACGTCTGAAGTTATGAATAATTTTCAAATTTCTTAAGTCTCCAAGTTCTTCTAGATCAATTTGTTTGACTTCAAGACCTGTCGTCAATTGGTTAGCCTTTAAAATAGCATCAATACAATTATAAGCAAAATATAGGTATTCATAATTAAGCATGAAACCCCCTCCAGGAGAAGTAACCAATTGATCTATATAACGAAAGAAATTATCTGTTAATAAATATCCTCCGGACTTAACCAACGGTACAAAATATGGCATAAACTCCTCGTACTGACGAGCCAACCCATAACCTGCTTTAAATAATAAGAAATCAACCTCTTCTCCGATTTTCTTTCTAATAATTTCAGGAACCCCCTTATTCCCAAGAAGGTTATGATGGATTAAGTGAATTTTTCTTGGTTTTGGAGATTCTCCAGGAAGGGCCCACATAAAATCCAACATAATATCATCTGGTCCTTCTTGAGACACCCGAATAGTAGAACGCTCGACACCTAACATCTTCAACTCAATGGCTATTTTTTGCTCAATTAGCTTCATTTGATCAGGATCGGAGGTTCCATTTCCAGCAGAAAATTTTGTATCAAGATACTCCTGTATTGGACTTTTTCTGATAGATCCTACAAAAACAGCTGCTTTAGGATACCGTTCAATCCCTTCCCATTTTACTGATGATAAACAATCATTAATTTTTTCAATATCTACGGCTGTAGAGTCAACAAAAAATCCTTCTGTCGCGTTAGATAATAACAAAAAACTAGATAGATCCGCACCAGAAGCGAGGTAAAGTCCACGCATCGGTTGAGACTTCGGATTCAATTTTTTTCTTATCGTTGTATTCTGAAACATAAAAGAAGGACCTACAAACTGCTTCTCAACGAAACTAGTATCTACGCCCAATTCTCTTAATGCAGCAATATTTTCTTTTATAGTTTGACCAAATATTACTCGTCGAATAGCATTCAACCTAGGAGAACTTTCTAAAACTGTTCCTTGGGGTAAAATAATTTCCTTAAGATGAGTATAAACTTCTTCAAACTGTTGCCTAAAAATTTGCATCTGTCTAAAAAAACGATCATCAAAAAACCATAAGTCTGACTTATGACGATTCTTAATCTCTGCTTTTTGTTGAGGGTCGCCATAATATGTTAATCCCTGATGAAAATCTTCTAGTTCTTTTAACGCATCCGCACGATAATCATCTTTCAAGAAACCCTGTCTTTGAAGAATATCCCAGAATAATTCCAAAACCCGCCATGTTTGAATAAGCTTTAATACCTCTGGAAAACTCGAGACCCCAATAGCATCATTAGAATCAAGAAAAGTTTCCATATTATGATTAAATTGATCAAAAAGTTCATTTCCTTGGCCCTCTTTCGCCAATGTGGTTATCATCGCCTGATCGGGTCCAAAACTACCTTGCTGGCTTATTAACGCGGCATCAGCGGTTACTTCTATGATTGAGCCTAATCTGACGATATCTTTTCCTGAGAGATGGCCAACCATGGCCAAGTCAATGCCGATGCGTAAGGCTTCAATACCACCAGAAAAATACTTCTTCGGGATAGTCTGGCCTGTTATTTGGTCCGGCTCCTCTTTGATGTAATTATAAACACCCTTTTTGAAAGCTTGGAGGTAACGCTGATAAATTATTTGCGGATCAATGACTTGAGGTTGTTGTTGTAAACCACTGAGCGATAGCGAAGGATTTGTTTGTTTGTTTGTTTGTTTGTTTGTTTACAAAGTCGGAATAAATGTCTACTCCCACTGTCTTCTTACGGTCGGAATAAACTTTATTTAAAATGCTATCCTTGACTTTATTTTTGTACCACGTAGCAAGGATAAGGGAATAAAAAACTTGGCGTAATTGAGAAAAATTTTTGCCTTCGTTAACTTCTTTGGTCATAGCAGGTATAACAATCTCACGGACTATTTGACTGCCTAATTGATTAGTATCTTTAGCCTGCACCGGTCCGGATTGAATCCCCTCGTGTTTGGCCAACGAAAGATAGTCTTGTTCTAACATCACCTTCAAGTGATTCTCCAACACAAACGCCACACCCTTGTTTTCATAGACAACTGCCTTCTCAGGGACTATCCAAACTTTATTGAATGTGTTAATCGGAATATTGGTTGTGCCGTATTTGGTTTTGGCTTGGGCATAAACTTTTTTCCAGAATTCTTTACCCAGTTGGCTCTCAGGATAGATCAATGAAGCGGTTATTTGTTTTAAAATATAATCTTCTGCCAAGAGATCACGGCCCATTTCAGTCTGGCCGAATTCTTGCGGGACAATACGGTCCTTTTCATAGGGGCTCAAATTCACCCAAAGGTCTTTTTCAGGGATGGTTAATGAAGCAAGGAAGTATTTGATCAACTTAGAAGATTCACTTTTCAGCTCATCTTGGCTTAAGGCAGTGTCTCCCCTATCCACGAAGAAATGGAACCTAAAAGGATTCTTGGGATCTAATTTAATTCCTTTAAGCACAGTTGGGCTAAACGCAGGACTTAACGATACCATTTGGCCTGGCGCAGGCAGACGTAAAGATGCAAAATTTTGTGTCTCTATGGCATAAACTGGCCAAGGGCCCATTATGCCTGTGACAAAGAAACACAAGAGGATAAAGGTAATAATAAGTTTTTTCATCGTTTTATGGTGAAAGTATACCTGGTTTATTTAAATAATGCCAATTTTTGAAAGCGAATTGATCTACGAAACCGCCCAGGCGGAAAGGAAGGGTTTACCACGATGATTATTCTTAGCTTTAACAGTAGCAATTTCTAAGTAAGTCTTTGTTCCTCGAACCAAATGTCCTACGTAACCGGTTCTTAAACGAGAATCATAGGTAAGTTTAAAATCTCTGGCAACTAAAACGGAACGGTCAAATCCCACTTCTTTGAAGGCCGCCCAATCATTACCATCTTCACTGCCATCATCCCCAATATAAACAATATCCAAGTTGAATTTAGGTTCCTCTTTTGATAAGGCCAAATCGCTAAAACCCTCAACCCAAACCGGCTTCTGGTCCTTATCAAAACATACCAGATCAGAACCTCCATTTCCTGCAACCAGGATCCGGTTAAATAAATGTGAGGGTATTCCGTCTTTAAGCCTAAAGACATTGCGTTCAAGCTCATTACCAGAATTAAGCATAAACACCCCGCCCGCCTCAAGCCAGTCGATCAAAGCTTGCTTGGCAGGGCTTTTAGCCATGGTCGGCAGAGAATGCCCAGCTTTAGGTCCATCATAAATGGTGCCATCCCCGTCGGCAGTAATAATGGTATTTGTTTTGCGACTATCGATAAACAGACCTGAGGTATAATTCATTTGGTCTAACACTTTATCCCAAGAATGTTTCAAGAAACGAATGGAACAGGATTTGTTGACATTTTTCACATTAAACTCAAAAGAAGACGTCCCCGCTAGACGCACCTCGATATGTTTATCCACCTTGACTAATTCTTCCCGAATTCTTTTGATAACTTCTAAGCGAAGCGGCGCGCCCCACACCCCCTTGGCCACGACCTGGGCCGCCCCATAAGAGCTCGTATGTCTGACCTCTATACGCATAGGATGGTTGATCGCCTGCTCAATATTGTTCCCATATTCGACTAAATGTTTGTCTGTAAAAATATTAGGGTCTTTAAGGAACAATTTAATGGCCGACTTGGCCTCACCCCTAAAATCATCGGGTTTGGCCGTTGAAAGGAAAAGACGAATTTCGCCACCACTTAAATGAATGATGGTAGCAATATCAGTTTTTGGAATATGCGTACGCATAGGGCTTTATGATTCTCTCACCTTTGGTCCAGAAATGTAACTAACAATATCAATAAATTCCTTCATCTTGGCGTGGTCTTTTTTCCCCGGAGCCTCTTCTATGGAGCTGTTGACATCCACCGCATAGGGCTTTAAACCATTGACGGGTTCAATGACATTTTGATTATTCAAGCCACCAGAAAGAATAATAGGGACATTCATTGATTTAATCTCTGTAAGCAGATTCCAATCAAAAGTCTTTCCCGTACCGCCATAGGCCTCTTCGCTTAAGGTATCAAATAAATAAGCATCAACTTTATATGGTTCCACCATCGCCGGGGTAAAATCATTCCCCACCCGAAAAGCCTTAATCACCTTAACTTGATAACGACGTAAACGATGGCAAAAATGATGGTCTTCATCCCCATGAAGCTGGACAACTCTAAGCCCGCAATGACCAATGATGTCTCTAATCGCGCCTAGATTGTGGTTTACAAAAACACCGACGGGCGTGACAAAAGGAGGTAATTGTTCAATAATTTTCTTGGCTTTATAAGGACTGATAAAACGCGGACTTTTCTTATAAAAAATAAAACCCAACGCCCAAGCGCCTAAATGAGCGGCCTTGTTAGCATCTTTTTCATTTGTAATTCCACACACCTTGATTCGTACCATATGTCTCCTTTGGAAGGGCTTAACTTAACAACCCATGATCTCTTTAATTTTTGCCCCTATATCCGCCGCTCGCATAAAGGTCTCACCAATGAGAACAGCTTGCGCTCCAGCCTCCTGTAGCCTCTTAATATCATCCCGTGTTTTTAGTCCGCTTTCAACGACGATGATTTTCCCCTGAGGAATTATTCCTATCATACGCATGGAGTTGTTCACATCGACCTGCAAAGTGCGCAAGTTACGATTATTGACGCCAATAATTTCAGCCCCCACTTTAAGCGCACGCTCGATTTCTCCCTCACTATGCGCCTCAACAAGACAATCTAAACCTAGAGCATGCGCCACATCCATCAAATCTTTCATCTGGGCATCAGATAACATCGCCACAATTAATAGCACGGCGGAAGCGCCAAAAAAAGCACCTTCAAAAATCTGATACTCATGGATGATAAAATCTTTCATGAGCACAGGGACAGGACAATTTTCAGTGACCTTTTCTAAATACGCGAAATTCCCCAAGAAATACTTCTCTTCCGTCAACACTGAAATCGCCGCCGCTTTGTGGTCTAGGTAAATCTTGGCGATTTTCCTCACTTCAAAATCTTCACGGATAATTCCAGCTGAAGGCGAGGCCTTCTTGATTTCCGCAATTAAATTTATTTGTCCTGGCTTTGAAATCGCTTTCTTGAAAATTTCGTAACGGTGTTTCTCAGTCGAGCTTAAATTCTTTTTTAAATTTGCGAAATAAGCTTCTTTACCAGATAAGGTTTCTAATTTATGTTTAGCTATTGTTTTTAAAAAATCATCGGCCACGGTTGGTGAACTCCTTTAAATCTTGAAGTTTTTGATACGCACGGCCTGAATCAATGGCATGTTCAGCCATACGAAGACCTGCTGTTATATTATCGACAGCTCCAGCCACATAAAGACCATAGGCAGCATTGATAAGGACAATGTCCCTTTTAGGACCTTTGTGCGCCTGCAAAATATCTCTCATAATGTGGGCGTTTTCAACCTTATCTCCTCCAGCAAAATCCTCCAAACGCGCCGGGGCCATGTCCAATTCCTTAGCGTCAATGTCATAGGAAACCACTTCCCCTCCATTAAATTCACTGATAAAGGTCTTTCCCGTGGTTGTGATTTCATCCAAACCATCATTGCCATGAACAACCAAAGCGCGCTTGAGACCTAGATTCATTAAAACATGGGCCATAGGTTCAACTAAATCTCGACTATACACACCCACAATTTGATGGGTAGCGCCGGCGGGATTAGTCAATGGGCCTAAGATATTAAAAATTGTCTTAACCTTTAAAGCTTTTCGGACAGGGGCCACATTCTTCATGGCCGGATGTAGACGTTGAGCAAATAAAAAAGCAATGCCCACCTTATCCAGGCAATCGCTGACCAAGGTCTCTTCTAAATGGACATTGACGCCTAATGTTTCCAATACATCAGCACTGCCACATTGGCTGGAGATAGAACGGTTACCATGTTTAGCCACAGCTACCCCGCAGGAAGCGACAACAAAAGCCGATGCCGTTGAAATATTAAAGGTGCCTTTATGGTCCCCGCCAGTCCCGCAGGTATCTAGGACAACCTCATGAATAGTTTTAATGGGCACGACAAAACGGCGCATCATCAAAGCACAAGCGGTAATCTCCTCAACGGTTGGACCTTTAAAATTAAGGGCCACTAAGAAATCACTGATGTCCTCTAAGGATGCGTGGCCGGACATAATAAGTTCCATGACCACGGTAATTTCTTCGTGCGTCAGGTTCTGTCGACTTTGGATTTTATCGATATAATCGCGCATTAGAGTGAAAGAAAATTCTTAAGAATGTTCTTACCTTCGAGAGTTAGTATTGATTCTGGATGGAACTGCACACCCCAAACGGGTAGAGATTTATGACGCACGCCCATAATTTCACCATCATCCGTTGTCCAGGCTGTCTTCTCAAGACAATCAGGCAGGGATTTTGGATCAATGACCAAGGAATGATAACGGGTCGCTTCAAAGGGGTGAGAAAGGCCTTTAAAAAGATCCTGGCCATTGTGCTCGATCATAGAAGTCTTCCCGTGCATGAGGCGTTTAGCATTGATAATCTTAGCGCCATAGGCATACCCAATGCCTTGATGCCCTAAACAAACACCAAAAATAGGAATTTCTCCAGCCAACTTTTTTATGATCTCAACAGAAATTCCAGCATCCTCAGGCCTCCCCGGCCCTGGAGAAATAACAATTTTTGAAGGTTTCATCCGACGAATATCTGCAATGGATAAGATGTCGTTACGAAAAACCTTCATATCCGCCTTTAACTCACCGAAATACTGGACGAGATTGTAGGTAAATGAATCATAGTTATCAATCATAAGAATCATTTTAACAACTCCTGCGCACTGCTAAAGCAAAGTCAGTGCAATATTTGTTCAACTCATTTAAAGAAACCTTATAGACATGGCTTCGACAATAAATATCTGCAAGCACTTCACGAAAACGGCAAACTTCTTTTAATCGTCCACGCCATCGGGCATCAGCGATAGTTAAATCAATCAAATCAAATGCTCTTTCAATACAATGGTCACGAGACACTAGATCTTCCTTTTGATTCCAATGACAAGCGCGGGAAATCTCACTGCCAATATGCCCCATCTGTTCGAACAAAGAAAATTTTGACCAGCGCTTCGAATCAATCATATCAATCTACCAAAGCATCAATAACAGTTTTTATTCTTTGACGCAATTGTTCATCCTTAATTTCAATTTGAGAGTTTCCTTGTTTAGGACGAATATTAATAAAAGAGGTATACTCTATTCGTTCCTCTTTAGACTTTTTAGGATAAATATTAAATCCCCACAAGTTCTCTTGCCTGGAAGCTTGATCTAAAAGCATTTGTTCACAGTCCGCGTGTAATTCTCCTCCTAAAGCAATAATCTTATTTTGTAAATCTACCACGCCCTTAACCATGTCACCATAGCCCAGTTGACAAAGAGATTCTAATTCATCCTTTGAAACTTTTACCTTAAACACCTTAACATTCATGCCCACATTATTCCTTCTCTCTAAAAACCTTGGCCCCTATTTGGACTAATTTTTGATCCAAATCTTCATACCCTCGGTCAAGATGGTAAATACGATGAATTTCTGTCCTGCCTTTAGCAACCAAGCCAGCAATAACTAAAGCAGCCGAGGCCCGCAGGTCAGAGGCCATGACGGGAGCTCCATATAATTGTTTAACTCCTTCAATGATCGCACTACCCGTATCTCGACGGATTTGGGCCCCCATACGATTAAGTTCGGCAATATGCATGAAGCGGTCTGGAAAAACTCTGTCCGTCACAATACTAACACCCGGAGTAATGGCCATAAGCGCCATGTATTGGGCCTGTAAGTCTGTGGGGAAACCCGGATGTGGGTGAGTGACGACATTGGCAGGTTTTAAAGTTTTCTTACAACGAATGCGAATATCACTGCCATCTTTGTGCACAAGGACACCAATATATTGCAATTTATCAATCAGAGCCAATAAATGATTATAATGCGCGTCTTTAACAAGAATATCGCTTTTGGCAGCCGCGGCCAAAAGTAAAAATGTACCCGCTTCAATGCGGTCTGAATTCATCCGATAACCGGCACCATTGAGTTTTCTAACACCATTAATGACGATGCGTTGGGTTCCGTGTCCTTCTATTTTGGCGCCCATCGCGCTTAAAAAAATCCCAAGATCTTCAATTTCAGGTTCGGGAGCAGCGCTTTCGATGATTGTTTCCCCATACGCCAAGGAAGCGGCCATCATCACATTGGCCGTCGCTAACACCGATGAACCAAAGGTTCCTCCTAAATACATCTGGGATCCCTTAAGACGAGGAGCCGTGGCAATCACATTTCCCGCCTCAAATTCTGCCTTAGCACCTAAGGCCAAGATTCCTTTCATATGCAAATCAATGGGACGAACACCGATAACGCACCCGCCGGGCATAGAAACATTGGCCTTACCTAATTTGGCCAGCAAGGGTCCAAGCACACAAAATGACCCGCGCATGGTTGAGACCAATTTATAATCCGCCACGTGGGTATTCGCACTTCCTGAAATAGTGACCTTATTGGCGCTAATTTCAACCGTTTTACCAAGAGTTCTAAGCAATTTACACATCGTCAAAGTGTCCCGTAATTTAGGGACATTACGGATTTCACAAACACCGTCGGTCAATAAAGTCGCCGCTAAAATGGGCAAGGTCGCATTCTTAGAACCGCTTACCCGTATTTCTCCTTTAAGAGGTTTGCCCCCTTCAATAACAAATTTTTCCATGTAATAAGTCTCCCTGTAAAGAGCCCAAGGCCCGTGAAACCTGTACGGCTTAAATTTTCTGTGAACAAATGATTCGGTCTATTCCTGCCAAATCTTTAAAGATTTCAATATTTGAAAACGATTTCTGCTCTAAAATTAGATTTTTGAGGGCAAAAGCTTGTCCATCACCGAACTCCATCATAAGATAACCGTCCTCTCTTAGCAAGGGCGGAGTGTATTTTATAATGTCTCGATAAAAGCTCAAACCATCAGAACCTGCTTCTAAAGCTAAAGACGGCTCCTTCTTAACATCAATGGGCAAAAAACCCATTTGTTCTGTCGGAATATACGGAGGATTGGAAATAATTAAGTCATATGTAAAGATAGGGCAACACTTTGTCTGTACATACAAATATTCCACCATATCCGCACAAACAAAATTTATTCTATCTTCAATTCCATGCACTCTGGCATTATCTTTTGCCACGTCTAACGCATTGCTTGATACATCCACCGTCGTGACAATAGCCTTAGGGATGAATTTAGCTATAGCAATTGCTATATTCCCTGAGCCTGTGCCTAAATCAAGAATTCTTAATAGGGTCTTTATATTGGATATTTTATTAATGGCTTCATCTACTAAACCCTCTGTCTCAGGCCTTGGAACAAGCACTCGATGGTCTACTTTAAGCACAAGCCCCATAAAGTCACATACACCTAAAATATATTGCAAAGGCTCTCCCCTCCTTCGTCGCTCTTTATAAAATTCAAATTGCTTCTTTTGATTCTCTGTTAATTGGGGATTGCGAAGATAAAACTCACTACGGGTACATTGCAAAATATGAGTCAGGATTAATTCATCTTCAGTCATTGTTAGACGTGGATTTGCTCTTTAATTTCTCGTTCAGCTATCATAAGGGCATTGGTTAATGCATCCATGTCGCCGTTTAGAATCGCTTCAAGCTGATGGCTGGTAAAACCAATGCGGTGGTCCGTAACACGACGGTCAGGAAAATTATACGTGCGGATCTTCTCACTACGGTCTCCGGAACCGACCTGTGACTTACGGGCGCTGGCTTGCTTTTGAAAGGAATCTTGCTGCATTTTATCCAAGATACGGGCGCGCAAAATACGCATAGCTTTGGCCCGGTTTTTTAACTGGGAACGCTCATCCTGGCAGACAACCACAGTTCCTGTAGGCAAATGGGTAATGCGCACGGCGGAATCAGTCGTATTAACACTTTGCCCCCCCGGCCCTGAGGAACGATATACGTCGATCTTTAAATCTTTTTGAAGAATTTCTAATTCAATTTCTTCCGGTTCAAACAAAACCGCAACCGTCACCGCCGAGGTATGAATACGCCCTGAGGCCTCTGTACTTGGTACACGCTGAACACGATGCGTCCCGCTTTCCCATTTAAGACGCTTGGAACATTCCTTACCGCTTAAAGAGAACACGACTTCTTTTACGCCACCGGCTTCCGTATCAGCATACTCCATCAATTCCAATTTCCAACCCTTAAGATCCGCATATTTGGTATACATGCGATATAAATCACCGGCAAATAAACTTGCCTCGAGTCCACCTGTGCCCGCACGGATTTCTATAATAATATCCTTATCTGGTTCATTCTTAGAAGGATCTAAATAATCTATCAGTTGTTGAGTATATTGCTCAAGGCGGGGTCCAAGATCGACCAACTCCGATTGGGCCAATTCCTTCATATCAGACTCGAGCTTGCCCTGGAGAATTTCTTTTAATTCTTCAATTTGAAAAGACGTTTTCTGGTAGGAATGATAAAGGCCAATCAGATCAGTCAATTCAGAAAATTCTTTGGCCAATTTACCGTACTGATTAGGGTCAGAAGCTATCTTTTCATCAGCTAAAAGTCGTTCTAGCTCATGAAAACGTTCTTGGGCTTTGACCAATTTGGCTTGATCACTTGCCTTTAGCATAACGTTTATTGAAACGCTCGATACGACCGGCCGTATCCACAAGTTTCTTAGAACCCGTGAAAAACGGATGACATTGAGAACAGATTTCTACACGAATATTTTTCTTTGTAGCTCGCGTATGAATCACATTCCCGCAGGCGCAGGTAATAGTGGTTTCTTCGTATGTAGGATGAATCTCGGCTTTCATTAAATAAACCCTCCTAAAAATAAATTTTTATCTTTTTCTCTTTTTTAAAGAGCGGTAATAATACACTATTTGTTCATGTTTTGCAAGAACTCTGAATTACTCTTAAATTTAGAGATCTTATCGATTAAAAGCTCCATCGCTTCTGCCGCGTTAAGGTCGTTAAAGGCCTTACGCAAAAGCCAAGCACGTTGCAGGTCTGATTCTGGAACAAGCAACTCTTCATGGCGCGTATTGGAACGTTTAATGTCAATAGCTGGATAAATACGACGTTGGAACAAATTACGATCCAATTGCAATTCCATATTACCCGTACCTTTAAATTCTTCGAAAATAACTTCATCCATACGGCTTCCGGTATCTACTAATGAAGTCGCAATGATAGTCAATGAACCGCCCTCTTCAATATTACGAGCGGCTCCAAAGAAACGTTTAGGCTTATGCAAGGCATTGGAGTCCACACCACCAGAGAGGATTTTCCCTGAATGAGGAACCACAGTATTGTACGCACGGGCCAAACGCGTAATGGAATCCAATAAAATGACCACGTCCCGCTTATGTTCAACCAAACGCTTAGCTTTCTCTATAACAACTTCAGCGATTTGCACATGACGTTCAGCAGGCTCATCAAAGGTGGAAGCAATGACCTCACCCTTAACGCTTCTTTGCATATCGGTGACTTCTTCAGGACGCTCATCAATCAACAGGACGATTAAAATAACTTCCGGATGATTGCTGACGATGGCATTGGCTACTTTTTGCAACAAGACCGTTTTACCACTATAAGGAGGCGCCACAATCAACGCGCGCTGCCCTTTACCTATAGGGGTTAACAGATTAATAATACGCGTAGAAACCTCTTGCTGGGTCGTTTCTAGATTCAAACGATCCTTAGGATAAAGAGGCGTTAAATTATCAAAAAAGATCTTATCTTTACACTTCTCAGGATTTTCAAAATTAACAGCCTCAACCTTCAAAAGAGCAAAATACTTCTCCCCTTCCTTTGGAGGACGAATCTGGCCTGAAACCGTGTCCCCAGTTTTTAAGTCAAAGCGACGAATTTGAGAAGGAGAAATATAAATATCATCAGGGCATGGCAGATAATTGTATTTAGCGGAACGAAGAAAACCAAACCCTTCAGAAAGAATTTCTAATGTTCCTTCACCAAACATCAGACCTTCTTTTTCAGCCTGGGCTTGTAGGATTTTAAAAATCAAATCCTGTTTCTTTAACCCGCCAGCACCCTGCACATCCATATCGCGCGCCAACTTGGTCAACTCCGCCATCTTCATTTCTTTAAGATCTTCAATATTAACAGTCTTTCCCGTAGGATTAGCCGGTTTATAATCGCCATTTCCATTTTCATTCTTTTCTTCTTTTTCTTGTTTTGATTCTGTTTTACTCATGCATTTCTCCTAATTTAATTTGAGTTTACCCGGTTAAGCAATCTATGAACTATCGCCCTAACTTGGACGCGTGTTTGTGCTAAAGATCCTCTGTTATCAATCACTATGTCCGCCCTCTGCAGCTTCTCTTTTATAGGCATCTGACATTGTATGCGTCTTTTAATATCAGCTTCAGATAATGACCTGGACTTTTGAATCCGTTTAATCTGTATCTTTTGATTTGATTGAACAACTATATTTACATCCGAGAGTTTATCCCAGCCAGATTCGAATAACAGCGGCACGTCTAAAATAATTAATTTCGCATTTTTATGTTCAACAATTTGTTTCTTTATTTGTTTCAAGCCAATTGGATAAAGGATTTCGGTGAGTTTCTTTAATTCACGCGGATCATGGAAAACAATGTTGGCTAGAGCGACACGGTTTATCTTATTTGCACAGAGTATAGCATGTCCAAAAACTTTTGCCACTTTTTTTTCTGCTTTTCCGCCAGGGGCCAGGAGCTCTCTTGTTATGGCATCGGCATCAATGACCTTTGCTCCAAAGCTTTTAAAAATACCAGCGACGGTTGACTTACCAGAACCTAGGCTTCCGGTTAATCCGACAATAAGCATTTTTCATACACCTTTACGTATTCTTTGGCGGATTTGTCCCAAGAAAAACGATAACGCATGGCATGGGGCACCAAGAAATCCATCTGTTTACGATCATGATAAACCTTGACCGCTTCTAAAATCGCCTTAGAAAAAGATTGTTTCGTGTAATCCGTAAACAGGAACCCATTGCCTGTAAAATGGATTGGATCATACAAAGATATTGTATCCGCCAAACCACCTGTTTTATAAACAATGGGGATGCTGCCATAGCGCAAAGCAATCATCTGCCCTAACCCGCAGGGCTCATAGACCGATGGCATTAAAAAGAAATCCGACCCAGCATAAATAAGATGGGCCATACGTTCCTCAAACTTTAAATAAGTCCCAATATGTTTTGGGTTTTCTTTGGCACAATCTTCCAACATGCGATGATACTTTCGTTCACCTGTCCCAGTTAAAGCGACCTGCCCGCCCATACGGACAATATCATTCCCAGCTTGCATAATAAAATCAACGCCTTTCTGATGGCACAAACGGGCCACAAAACCAAATAATGGACGATCAGGATCAATATTAATTTTCAACACATCCTGCAAAATAGCCTTATTACGCATTTTATTGTCTAAATCGTGGGCTGAAAAAGGCGCAATCAAAAAAGGATCATCTTGAGGGTTCCATGTTTCATAATCCAAACCATTGAGTATCCCATAAATACTTTCCGATCGATTTTTCAATACCCCATCAAGGGCGCAACCTAATTCAAAGGTCTGGACTTCCTTGGCATATCGTGGAGAAACCGTCGTAATGGCATCCGCAAATATAATCCCGCCTTTAAGGACATTGACTTGATTATAAAATTCAAAGCCTTGCGTGTGAAACAAATTACCTTCAATACCCAATATCGAATATTGTTCTTTAGGAAACACTCCCTGATACGCCAGGTTATGGATGGTTAAAACAGATTTCACATTTTTAAACAGCGGTTCTTTTTGATATTTTGTTTTAAGTAAAACAGGTATCAAGGCAGTCTGCCAATCATGACAATGAATTATGTCTGGCTTAAAATGGATATCTTTTAAAATCTTAAGGCTTTGATGACAAAAGAAAGAGAAACGCTCTAGATTGTCTTTATAATCTCCATTAATGTCCCCATAAAGTCCTTCACGGCCAAAGTAATGTCGGTGTTCCACAAAATGAACCTTTATGTTTTGTCCAACACGTACAATGGGAGAGGGAATATTCACCCTCGATTCCGCGTAACGAGGCGTTATAATCAAGATTTCATGCCCGCAAGCTTCCAAAGCAATTGGCAGAGATCCACAAACATCGGCCAAGCCGCCTGTCTTGGCGAAAGGCACTACCTCTGAAGCACAAAAAACAATTTTCATACCGACTCCATTTCTAACCAATTATGCCCCACCTTAATCGAGGCCTTAAGTGGCACCGACAATTCCATCGCGCCTTCCATTTCATGACGTACTAAATCTGTCAAAGCCTTTAACTCTTCCTGTAACACATCAAAGACCAATTCATCATGTACCGTCATAATCATGGTCGAAGAAAGTTTGGCTTTTCTTATCTGACGGCTGACATTAACCATGGCCAATTTAATCAAATCCGCGGCCGTCCCCTGCATGGGCGCGTTGATGGCCTGACGCTCAGAAAACTGGCGCAAAGCCATATTACGATTGTTAATATCCGGCAGATAACGACGACGGTTAAACATGGTCATCACATATCCTAAATCTCTTGCCTTTTGGATTTCTCCTTGGAGAAACCCCTGAACCTTGGGATAACGCAAGAAATATTTATCAATAAAATCCTGAGCTTGAGCTATAGAGACATCTAAATCCTTAGCAAGTCCAAAAGAACTCATACCATAGAGAATACCAAAATTAATGCGTTTGGCCGCATAGCGCATCTGTTCATCAACCTTTTCCTGAGGGACTTCGAACATAAGCGAAGCTGTATACCGATGAATATCTCCCGTTCCTAAAAATGCCTTCTTTAAATTCTCATCTTGCGCTAAATGCGCCAATATCCTGATTTCAATTTGTGAATAATCCGCAGATAACAACACATGACCCTTGCCATAAGAAATAAAAGCCTTGCGAATACGCTTACCAAATTCTGTACGCACTGGAATATTTTGTAAGTTAGGGTTATTAGAACTTAACCGCCCTGTTTCTGCTCCTGTCTGATTAAAACTCGCGTGCAGCCTGCTATTCCCATCAACCAAGGCTGGCAAAGCATCGATATAGGTAGATTTTAATTTTGCAATCTGCCTATATTCTAAAATCAACGCTGGTAAAGGATGTTTAGAAGCCAGCTTTGTTAAGACCTCTTCATCCGTTGAAAACCCTGTTTTTGTCTTTTTAACGACAGGCAATTTCAATTTTTCAAACAACACTTCACTTAATTGTTTAGGAGAATTGAGATTAAACTTTATCCCCGCAATTGTATACAAAGACTCTTCTAACTCACCAATCTTTCCCTGACATTCCTCAGACAAATTCTTTAGAACTCCAACGTCTAATTGGACCCCGTTTTGTTCCATGCGAAAAAGAACATCATTCAATGGCATTTCTATGTCGTAAAATAATTTCTCAATCTGCTGATCTTTAATTAATTGCTCTTGAATTTGATAAAGCTCTTCCATCCCTTTGTCGGTGGCCCTTAACAATGACATCTGGTATTTTCCCTGCCCGCCAGCCAACAAATAATCCGCCAAATGCACATCAAAAATCTTGGCCTTTAATTCTTGCTCTTTAAACTCTCCACTCTTGCGCAAAACTTTTAAATCATAAACAATGTGAAGATCCTCACCAGCCACCTTTATTTTTACCCACGTTTTTAATTCACCTTGAGGCTCTTGGACAAGTTCTCCTTGGGCATATTCCGAAGCAAAATTACGAAACTCCAACTCATTAAAAATGCCAAATAATTTCTCACGATCAGGTTCTTGGATAGCGATACTTTTAAGAGAAATATCTAAAGGAACTTGATGGTCTAGCATAGCCAATTCTTTGCTTAAATACGCATTCTCTCGAGAGGCAATTAACTTTTCTTTGACCTTGGGAGGTTTGACCTCATCAATATGTTGATAAATCCCTTCAATGGTTCCAAAATCTTTAAGAAGCTTGCAGGCCGTCACCTCTCCAATACCATGAACACCAGGAATATTATCCGAAGAGTCTCCTGCTAAAGCGATATAATCCGTAATTTGTTTCGCAGACACGCCAAATTTCGCAACTACATCCTTATCATCAACAATTTTCTGTGCACGAGGGCTATATATTTTTGTATGGGCATCAATTAACTGGCACATATCTTTATCATCGCTGGCCACATAGACATCCACATCCTGGCTGGCCAGTCTAGAAGATATCGTAGCCATAACATCATCAGCTTCATAACCTTCTAATTCAAAAATTGGAAATCGATAGGCCTCAATGATCTGACGAATGACCTTGATTTGTCTGACTAAATCATCCGGCATGGCTTGCCGCTGGATTTTATAATCCGCGTACTTCTCTTGGCGATACGTTTTCTTTCCAACATCGAAACAGACCGCCACATGCGTAGGGCTGCAATCCTTAAGTAATTTACGTAAAATATTGCAAAAACCAAATACCGCGTTGGTAGGCTGGCCTTTAGAATTAGTCAGAGATTTTACGGCATAAAAAGCACGGTAACATAAGCCATGAGCATCAATTAAAAAAACTTTTGGATTAGACATAAAGAAAGGTGGTTTCTAATTATCAGATTGCTGTTTCCATTCTAAGTAGGCCGCTACTTTAGCCTTGATGATTTGCGGATCACCTGGAGTCATACGTAAAGCTCTGTCATACGCCGCAATAGCTTCTTGATACTGTTGGTGCTGGGCCAATTCTTGTCCATGAGCAAAAACCAACTGAGCTTCTGCTGAATCAGGCTGTGAGACTTCCTTTCCTGAAGTTAACATTGGCGCTTCATGCGTGTTTCTTAAATTTGTCTCTTCCAAAGCTTCTTGAGATTTTAACTGCTGTTCAGCCTCATCTAAAGACCTGTAAACAAAGGCATCGTGTTTACGCGGATAGTTTCGATACATTGTTTCATCGACAGTTTGGTTTACTTCTATCTGACGCCTTACTAGCTTACTGGTTTGAATACTCCTTAAAGCCTCAGCGGCCTTCATTGTCCAAGGATCTATGGAACTACCTAATTGAATCCTTTTTTGAAAATACTCCGTGGCCTTTTGAGTGTCGCCTTGGTTCCAATATAAAATGCCCAAATTAAAATACGCAGAGAGATACTTCTTATCAATCCTAATCACAGTCAAATATTTCTCCTCAGCTTTCTCTGGAAGCCTCATTTCTTCATAAATAACTCCCAACATATTAAGCGCATCTGTTTGGTTAGGTTTTAGATCTAAAGCCCTCTCATAGTCACTTTGAGCTTCAGTAAAATTGCCACTTTCCCAAGCTTTATATCCCTTGTGCATATACTCAGCAATCTTAGGATTTTCACGCCACATCCAACCGATACTGACTAAACACATGAAAGACAAAAAGAACCATTTACACCTTTTCATCTTTTCAATCTCCTATAAGCGTTTCTTCCTGACCAACCACAGGAATATGCTCAGCAATGATTTTCAATAATTTTTCTTCATGAGAAGGGCTGTTAAACAATACCGTCCCAACCAATACTTCCCCTTTAGCAAAGATTTTCTTAAAAATATTTTGAGGGCCGTCAAATTTTAGAAACTCTCGTCCATCTTCAAGTAATTTCGTAGAACCCATACAAAAACCTTCAATTATTTTAAATCCGAAATGGGACGGTTTAAGAGGCAAACCATTGTGAAAATAATCATCTTCTATCTTTTCATAACCACTGTCTTGTTCAACCAAACGCCAATCCAAGGGCAAAAAATCCGCAATAACCATTTGGGCGCCTATGACCTTCCCGCTTTGAAGCCGCACAGCTTTAATGTCGCTGTCCCCTAATATTTCTTCAATAGAGTTCTCGAGAATTACTCTTATCCCCTTGCCTTCCATGATTTGTTTAAGCAACGTTCCTGTTTCCTCATCGAAGACTTCATGCAAAAGGGTTTGTCCCAAACACACAACAACCACTTCCTTGACCTTTCCATGTAAAGCACAGGCCATATTAAGACCATGTAGGTTGGTAAGAGAAATAAAAACAGTGTCCACAAATGGTAAATATTTAATAGCTTCTTTCACGGATGACAATAATGCACAATCAAAAAAACCTTTTTTTTGATGACCTTTAACCAATGAGAGCGTCAAACATCCTAAATCCGCGATCAATAATTGATCATACTCAATTTGTCTTTTACTTTCCGTTGTAATATATTTCCTCTTCAAACTGACGCGCGCTAATCGTTCATTAGCAATGACTTCAACATGGTGTTGATGAAAGAAATCTTCTGCTAAGGGGTGGGTTTGGGCTTCCTTGATTTCACCTGCGACCAAGGCGGGTAAAAGCCGTCGATCATAAGGCAACAGGCTTTCCGTACAAAACAGAGTGATGGTTGACTCCTGGTCGCTGTGACGTATTTTCTCAATGGCCCCAACAACAGCCATGGAATTACCAATAATCAATATTCGACTCATATTGCTCTTTCTATGGAGACTTGAGGCCTACCCGCATAGGCCTCTAAGGCATTTTTCATTAACATAACACTCGTAATGGGTCCCACCCCTCCTGGCACAGGGGTAATAAAGGAAGCTTTTTTAAAACAAGCATCAAAGTCAACATCTCCGACAATCTTTCCATTGTCATCATTAATCCCTACATCAATCACAATTGCCCCTTCTTTGATCCAGTCGCCTTGGACAAAACGTTTTTGCCCTAAAGCTGCCACAACAACATCCGCCCTATTGACATGCTCTTCAATATTTCTTGTTTTGGAATGACACACCGTGACAGTCATGTCCTGTTTCAATAACAGCAAGGCCATGGGCTTACCAACAATTTCACTTCGGCCTATGACAAGAGCTTCCTTTCCCTTTAGATTCACATCGCAGGATTTTAACAAGGCCAAGGCCGCCGCGGCCGTGCAAGGAACAAGACTATTCTTGCCCAATAACAAACGCCCTAAATTTCTTTCTCCTAAGCCTTCGATATCTTTAGCTGGGTCAAGATGATTGATAATAAGCGAATAGTCAATATAACTAGGAAGCGGTTTGTTAATGATCACGCCGTGCACCCCGTAATCTTTATTGATTTGTTTAATATGATTTAACAAATCTTCCTGCTGGATGACTTCAGAAAAATTAATTTCACGGTATTGGATACCCAGCTCCTGGGTGATTTTTCTTTGGGACTTAAGATAGGACGAAGCGCCGGAATCTTGCCCAAAAGTTATACTGACCACAGAAACCGTTTTGTTGACATTACGTAAATCCTCAATGGCCCCTTGCAATTGTTGTTTAAGCTGAAGGGCCAAGACCCTACCATCTAATAGTTGCGCACTCATGAATTTACCCTCACCATCACCAAAGCGCCATTAAAACCCGCCATCAACAGCTCAAGCGCCACTTCAATGTCGGATAATAAATAAGGATTCCCTTTATCAACGATAAAAGGCGCCAAATCAATGGCTTTATAACAAAGCTTACAAATCTCTAAAGGCACCCCACGGGCTGCTCGAGACGCTTTTCTCTGGGTTTCCTTATCTAAAGGACGCGCTGCACATATTTGCAAATACGCTTGGGAATCAAGACTGACTAACTCAAGCAACCGTTGACGAATGGCCTCGCTTTTTTTAAGAATAGAATGGAATCTCTTATCGACGGCCTTGGTATTAGCTTTGCGTCCTATGGAATAATTACTCACCATAGAAATAAGCCCCGCACCCAACGCCGCGCTTAAGGCCGCGGCCGAACCTCCGCCGGGCACTGGTTCTTTAGTGGAAAGTTGATTTAAATACTCTTCAAGAGTTTTGCTTTCAAAATGTATTTTCATAAGGAAATATTTGGATTGGTTAACCTACATTATTTATATTAACGGAAAGGATTTTTAACTGCAATATAATAAGGATAATTTTATGGTTTGACCTGCCTAACGTCGTTCTCTATTAGTTGTAAAGCCGGACATTAATCATGCCAAAGCTTTGACAGCTTTAATCAGAATCTTTTTCCAGGCATTCTTGGCGAGACTATAATCCATGAGAGCCGGCATTTCTTGGTCTATATCTTCAAACGATACGAGGGCCTTTAAAAAAATCATTGGATTCAATTGCTTACCGTACTTCTTTAGGCTGTCTTGTATCAATTGCCCTAAAGGTATATGGTCTCGAATAATCACTGCCAGATCAATATAATCTCTCATCGTGGCACGGTGCGTCAGGGCCAACAATTTCATCAAAGCAATATCTTTAATTGAAGCCAATCTTAAAGTTTGACAGAGTACAGGATCATCAATCAAGGGATATTTATACGCCCCAATGAAACTCAATTTGACATTTTTTATTTCGGCGTGAATGGTGTTAGCACCAACATCACGTAAAACAGATCCTTTTTGGCCCTCAAGCCAAGTCTGTAATTGTGAGGCGCATTCCTTGGATTGACTAAAGAAATCAAAATCTACAGACTGACGGTGTCCAATCTGTAATGCTAACGATGTTCCCCCAGCTAAATAGAAATGAGACTTATTTAATCGATCTGATTGTTTGACTAACCAGGCAAAAGCCTGTTTTTGTTTAGGAGGAAAAATTTCGTAATGAATCTTAACACTCATAAGAAATTAAAGAATTCTTCGGCAGTTTTACATCAAAAATAGTTTCAGCAAAAATTTTAGCCCTTTTAGTCCATTGACCTTTCAAAGGATGCCGTAATGCGTCTTTGATGCGACGTAAAACAAATCTTCGCCTCATATCCCGCCATTCCTGCCATGTGCCATAATTAAAGACCTTTGTAATATATACCTTATCCGGAGTCTGATCGCCAGATGACCACTGAAGAGTTTGTGATTTCTTAATTTTATCCATAGATTAAAGTATATCACACCAATAAACCCAGTTGTGACATATTCTTATCATTTTCGATCAATTTCGATCAATTTTGCGCGCCTACCCCCAAGAGCTGCGGCAGATTGTCCAACGATTTGATTTCGATGTCCTTAATATACAGCCCATTTATGGTGAGCGAAGCCGAACCATTGATTTCAATATTTTCTAGAGACACAAAATTTTGTGTCCCTACATTCCCTTGAGCCACCATCGCTTGGTCTTTCTCCACTTCCAGGTTCATGCGCTTAAGCGTCAGGTCGATACCGCCGGGGGCTTTTGACATTCTCTGTTTATTCCCAATCATCGCTTGAGACGGAATACCATCAGGTGTAATTCCACTAAGGACTTTATCCTCAGTGCTATTGCTTGCTGTAGGCAATCTGAATTGATGACGCTGAGCAAAATGTCCCCCAGTGTTCATCTTTAAAATAATTAATCCATCAGAACTTACGCCAAAATCTAATAAAAATCCATCTATAAAATCCATATTCCCCTCAGGGGTCTTATAAGATATCTTTATATTCATTTTATTTAAATTTTCAAGATCCATGACAATAGGGTCAAGCTTATCATTCTCAACTTTTGATAATGGGTCTATTTGTTCCCATGTCTGCCAATCACCTCCATAATGATGCCTAATGTCAGTTATAAATTCAAGTATACCCCTTCCCACAATTAATTCCGCATCAAATTTAGCAGGATTTTCAGTTTCTGCATTTAGAGCTGTTAAAGGATTTCTTGTTGTTGCATCAATAGAAACATAATGTTTACCAATTTTAGTATAGGTCATCCAATGTTCAGAAGCACCTTGCACAGGGCTCACCCAACCTTCTTTTCTTTCAATTCCTAAGGGATTCGCTAATAAATCTTTAGAACCCAATAATGTCGTTTCCTCGGCACCTAATATTTGATAAATCTTTTCAGCTAGTTTTTCACTGACTCTAAAAGAATTAACTTGATCATTTACAGATATTTCCTGATGGGTTTCAGCAACTGCCTGAGCAATTTTCTCAAGCGTATCATCATCAGGATAAAACCATCGAACCCTTAATTTGATCCCGTTAAAATCATAATCTCTAAAATCCACTCCCTGTTCAAATTTAACACCCGATTGAAGAGGTAAAGCCCCTTTAATACCGCTGAAAAAATTTGCAAAGACGCTTTTTACCGCATTCATCGCCCGGCTGGGGGCGGATTGGACTTGGGAAGGCATGGGTAAAATGGGTTGTTGTCGCTTAGGTGTTGAAATATAACGGTCAGCTATAATAACTGGAATTCTTTTCCCTTTATAAAATCTTTTATCGGCATCTAAATCAGGAAATCCATAAAAATTACCTTTATAAATCAAAACTCTCCTCCATCTATAATTCTTTTCTTTTGCTACTGTAAGAATTTTAATCTTTTTCTCCAACCGCATCTTCTTTAGAGCCCTATAAGCAATATAAAACGTATTTGAACGGTAACTGCCTTCGATAATAGCAATCTGGCTTTCAGCTGAAAGATCCATTTTCTTTAACGAATTAATTACCTCATCTTCAGTGGTTTTCTGATCTATATGAAATAGAAAGTGTGATTTTTTATCCGGATCAACAACCATTAAACCTGTACACGTAATTAAAGTTGCAGTCATTAGAGGAACATCCCAAGAATCTTGTTTTTTTGCTCCCTGAGTTACATTCTTGGGTGTAGCGCCTAAATTATATTTGCCTTTTGCATGTATTATTTTAAAAGGGTTTCTCACCAATAAGTGGTAGATTATTTTTTCATTTAGGGTTGTTTTGATTGTATCTAATTTTGTAACAAACTCTGAATTACTTGGATCCCTTCTTCTACTTAAAGTAAGAACAGTAACTGTTGCTCTAAAAAAGTTTCCAAGTGAAGCTAATATTCTAGTCTTTTCATTCTCAGAAATTTCTGTTGTCATTGCATAGTCTTCTACTTTAAAAACCCCATTGAATCCCCCGGAGAAATATTTCCTTGGTATCATCTCTCCTGTTGTAGGATCGGGTTCTTCCTTGATGTAGTTATAGACGCCCTTTTTGAAGGCCTTGAGATAGCGTTGGTAGATGAGATCGACGTCGCTAGCATTCCCATTCGTGTCATTGCGAACCCCCACAGGGGGTGCCCGTCCTGGAACGTCTGTAAGACGGGCCGGGGAAGCAATCTTT